>Ga0268252_1001190_pt1 | contig 15327 bp, 19 predicted proteins | sample AgamicMgSfrz_FD_200244 | JGI IMG/M metagenome (GOLD analysis project Ga0268252, IMG submission 200244) | Agave microbial communities from Guanajuato, Mexico - Mg.Sf.rz (v2) (version 3) | ecosystem: Host-associated > Plants > Phyllosphere > Phylloplane/Leaf | place: Guanajuato, Mexico | collected... | reverse complement strand
GTAATGCGTAATGTTTCGAGAGAGCATAATGATGCAATCTCAGATAAATCACTTGTAGCGGGCGCATACTTCCATATAGCTAATTCTTTTAAGTTATGTAGAAAACTTAACCCTTTAACTTTTTTTGACCAGTGAATATACAAAGTTTCTGTATTTGGGTAAAGAGATAAATCTACGTTTAATTTCCCGTCAACAGTAACCGATTCGGTAATACTTAAATTCTTAATCTTATTAATGTGCGACAAGCCAGATATACCCTTTAAATTACTACTATTTAGAGCTATATCGGTTATGTGTGGGCATTTTTCTAGAAAGTTTATGTTTGAATCTTGGTAATACGGCATGGTAACTTCTATACTTTTTACTTTGTAACTATTTATGTAGGAAATACACTCATCTAGATAGTCGCTCGACATAAAAACTTCTTCAATCTTATCGTCAATAATTCTGATTTTTACATTCCCTTGTTTTTTGAATTTAATACTCATAAATCCTCCAATAAATTAGCAGAGTTGATACACTCCCAGTACAATTAACATACTACCCATAAGCGCACGTATGCCGTTGCTCGTTAAAGGTTTTGAAACAGCAGATTTTGTAACGTTCATTAACTCTTTTAAAAACGAACTTTTTGAATTTGAATTATTTAGTTCTCTAATTTCAACAGATAAAATATAGGTTAATGCCATTAGTATAGCAAATATATGTATAGCTAAGATTAATATCCCCTTTTCAGTTTATATTCTACGTTGTGTGTTTTACATTTTATCTAAATTCCTCTCAAAAAGATACGGAAATCCATTAAAGATTAAAATTTCGAAAAGGAATATATACCTTCGACCTAAATAATATGTAAAAAGAAAATAAAATGGAGGTTCTCCGTGGAGGATTTTATACGCATTAGCATTGTTGTTTTCATTATTTCATCTGTTATGTCCGTCTTAATTGTAAGTAAATATCCGAATGAACAATATAACCTTATGTTTAACTTAATAATGGTTCTTCTCTCAGTAGCAGTCATTATTATATGCATTATTTGTATTGGAGGGTTAATGGGATTAGAGCTTTGTATATGGAGCGGAGCGGCTTGCTTTGGTTCTCTTGTCTCAACAATTATAAATACAATTATTAATTACATATTACAAAGGAAACACAACAGCGAACCAATTTAAAGTAAAAAGAGGAGACATTAACTACATATTAGTTAATGTCTCCTCTTTTTCTATGTTAAAAACTATTAAATTAGTATAATAGCTTATTAGTTTTTAATGAACTGCTGCGTCCAATAAACTCCGTAGCTTCCACCTTTAGCATACCCAACACCGATTTGGTTGTAAGAGCTATTAAGAATGTTAGCACGGTGTCCTGGAGAATCCATCCAAGCCTTTACTACTTCTTCAGGCGTTTTTTGCCCAGCAGCAATGTTTTCTCCGGCACTTTGATATTTAATTCCGAAATTCTTCATCATATCGAAAGGACTTCCATATGTAGGTGAATTGTGGTCGAAATAGTTCTTGTCTCTCATATCTTCAGATTTGAAACGTGCAACTCTAGCAAGTTCCCAGTTTGATTTTAATGCAGGTAAACCAGCTTTTGCTCTTTCTTGGTTTGTTAACTGCACAACTTTTTCTTCAAAAGATTGACCAGTAGCATCTTTTTCAGGAATGTTAATTTTTTGACCTGGATAGATGCTGTTAGGGTTTTTAATAGTTGAGTTATTTGCAATTAACTCAGAAACTCCAACATGATATTTAACGGCGATTTTCCACATAGTATCTCCGCTTTGTACCGTATGTACAGTCGCTGCTTGTGCACTAGTGAATGGGATTAAAGCTAGCAGCAAACCCAATGTAACAATAATTTTTTTCATTTGTGTTGCCTCCTTCTTTTAAGCTTTTTTATTATATATAGACAGCTTAAAGAAAGGAAACAGGTAATATTTTCATGGGTATTTCTAACCTTCTATTACTTTATTTTAGGTATTAAAAATACTTCCAGATAAAGAGAATAAATGTAATTAAATCACATTTAAATAATAGGATTTTACAGGTAAATGTTGATATAACAGTATTCTTCACTTTTCAACATTGAAATCTCTCCAAAATAAACCATGGTCAGTTATGCATGTATAACCATCATTTACATAGTGCGAAAGTATAGGGAATTTCATCTTTAATATTAAAAATAATAAAAAACCCGTCTGATATTTAAAATAAGACGAGTTTTCTTTCTTTACATTGTCTAATAGGTTATATATCTTTATCGGTTTTAAAGATAAAGTAAATCTTTAAATAATAACTGCTATTCTTTTGCGATTTTTAAGAGTTCTTCTAACACTTCAACAGTTAAAGTTGTAGAAGACCACGTTTTATTGGCGCTTTCTTGAAATAAATATACGCAATTTGAACCCTTCTTAACAAAATCCCCTTGATAATTTGGCGATTGTAGATTAATCTTTTCACTTTCCATGGTTTATCATCTCCGTGTATAAAGTTAAGTATGGATTTTAAATTAGTCTTACATCATAAAACATGAATAAAAAGTCTTTGATGTCGACTTAGCTCACTCTTTAAGATTTTTTCTACTTCCATTTGTTTGTCTTTGTAATCGTCCGAAGTAAGATTAGGATTCTGTTCAGGATGAATACCTCTACTGTATAAACAAGATTCTTCTAAATGCTTCATAGGTAATGTATAGCATTCCTTAAAAGCTTGTTTTACTTCATTACTCTTATCTGATAAAGGCATATCCAAGAAAAATTGGATTTTGTCTTCAATTTCTTCTTGAATTTCTTTATTTACAAATTCTACTTTAAATTCAGTTACAGGTAATTCGTTTGATTCAGTTAATAATGTATTAAATCTCTTACTTTGAAGAGCTATTTCATTATCGATTATTTGCTCCACCTTTTTGTAATTACTTAAGTAATTTTCTTTATTAATCATCACCTTTTGATAATCTAAGTTATGTGGGTGAATTTCGAATTTATGCAATAAAGCATTCTCAAGGTCTCTAATGGACTCACAAAATAACTTAATTGTTTTTTCCTGTGTATATTCTGCTTTATCTCCTAAGAACGCATTTAGCATCACTTCTACTGCATGTTCTAATTTTTGTTGAGAAGGTTCATTCTTTAACATGTTTTGACTCCAAATTGTGTTATTCATTTCTTTTTCCTCCAGTTTATGCTGTATTTCTAAAATTCTAACATGTTCTATTCATAATAGATAAAACTTTTATAAAGAGTGGTCTATTTGTATATAAAAAGAGTCGCATCTACTTATAACGAAGATACGACTCAATTTAAAATATATTTAATTAGCTTTTGCTTCTAGTTCTTTTGCAATTTCAACTTTCTTTTCTTCTTTTTTTCCTAACAAACCTTTTAATAAAGGTGGTGTAACAATGGTAGAAATAATAACCACAATAATAATAGCGGCAAAATAATCTTGTGCTAGTAACCCTGAGCTTAAGCCAATAGTTGCAATGATTAAAGCAACCTCTCCTCTAGATACCATTCCTGCACCAATGACAAATGAAGAGTGCATGTTAAAACCAGTCATACGAGCTCCTAAACCAGCACCAATGAACTTTGTAACTACAGCAAGTAGCGATAGTCCAATAATTAATAGAATGTGGCTGGATATACCGTCAAACGATACTGCCAATCCGACACTAACAAAGAATACTGGTACAAAGACTGCATAAGCAATTGGTTCAAGTTTTGTTTCTACTTGTTTTTTAAATTTAGTTTGAGAAATAGCAATTCCTGCGGCAAAAGAGCCGATAATACCTGCAACTCCCATAAACTCAGCGAAATATGCAAATACCAAACACATGATAAAAGCAGCACTTGCAACCGGCTCTGTTATTTTGAGTTTAGAAAGTAAATTCATTACGAACGGCACTACTTTCCATCCAACTAACCCAATTACGACAAAGAATAATACTTTTTTACCGATTAAAAGCCCTAAACTAACATCGCTAGTTGTCACAAAGCTCATCATTACAGCTAATGCTACAACTACAAGAACATCATCTACAATGGCTGCACCTAATACCGTTGTACTTTCTCTACTGTTTAAATGACCAAGTTCTTTAAAAGTTTGAACTGAAATACTAACCGATGTAGCTGATAATAAAAGTCCTAAGAAGATAGCGTGAGTTTGCTCCATTCCAATACCTATTCCAAAAGCGTATCCTCCGAACAATGGAACAATGATTCCTGCAACACCAACCGCCAGTGAAGAATTTCGATTTTTATTGAGTTCACCAAGGTCTGTCTCCAATCCTGCAAAGAACATCAAAAGTAGAACACCAATATGGCTAAACCCTTCAATAATCTCTGTGTTTTCTATCCAGCCAAATACAGCTGGACCAATAATAACTCCAATAATTAATTTACCTAATACAGATGGTTGACCTAACCTCATTGATATGTCACCTGCTACTTTTGTAGCAATGATAATAATTGCTAATTGTAAGAATAATTCCATGTTGTTCCCCCTTCTAAATCCCTGTAAAAAAACGCAGAAAAAGCCTGTCAAATGACAGGCTCCTCCGGGTATTCTCATAATTAAGTTATAGACATTTTTTCAGTTGTTGATTAATATGTACTACTTATTCTAATGATTTTTTAATAATCCTTCAAGCAATATGCTTAGAAAAAAGTCAATTATTGTACAGTAAGTATAACTAAGAGTATTCTATTTTAAATTAAGCTTATTTTCCAAAAAGATACTGGCTTTTTGTCATAATTCATTAAATTAGTTTATATTGTAAAAAGTATTTGACATTACCAGGAAGAATGTTACAATTAAAATGTCAAATATATTTTACATTTTATAAGAGGAGAAATAAAGATGGATTGGGTTAAACTTGTCTATTTAGGTATTTTGTTAATCTGCGGAATCTTTATTTTAATTACGTCGTTTTCAAAGAAGAATGATGAAAGAAGAAAGTTTATTAATGCGAAAGCTCAGTCATATGCTTTTGTTATTGTTGTAGGAGCATTGTTATTGCACGTTGTAGAATCAATTTTCTATACAGTCCAAGGAACAAAAACAGATACACACATTGTCACGCTATCCCCAGTCATATTTCTTTCTCTCGTTTCTATTGTATATGTCATCACATTACTGATTTACCGAGATAAATATGGTGATTAAATGAAAAACAAGATTAGGGAGTTAAGAAGTTCTGTTAAGTTATCTCAGGCTGAACTAGCCACACGGTGTAAAGTATCCAGACAAACAATAAATGCAATTGAGAATGATAAATACGACCCTACTTTAAAATTAGCTTTTGACATAGCTTCTGTATTGGGCACCACAGTAGATGAGCTTTTCATCGGTGATTCTATTAGAAAGTGATAAATGACCTCATTAATTGAGGTTTTTTTATGCGTTTCTTAACATTTCTGCGATTTCGTCTAGAAAGCAACATCAAATAAATTTTTTTCAAAATCAGAAAATGTTGTTCAAAAACACAGCGATAATTTAAAATATACTTTATAAGAGGAGGTTTGAGTATGTTTCCAATTGGTGAACAGCCTGATTTTATACGGGATATAGCAGATATTCGAAATAACACTCCTAAAGAAATTGCTATAGACCATCATACTAAAAATATAGAATTACTAACTTTATTATCTGACATAGAAACAGTGTGGATTTACTGGGTGAAACAAAAGGAATTTGATTTAATTATTAATTCAATTAAACCTAAGCATTTGTATGTATATGGGGTTCAAATACCAGATTTGTCACCACTCGAACGTTTAACCAATACAGAATCTATTTGTCTGCAATGGAATACAAAAGCATTGTCGTTGTGGGATTTATCTAAGAATACTCATTTAAAAAGATTAGGCATAGAAGATTTAAAACGCTTAGAAACTATAGAAGAAGTATCACATTGCCAATGGTTAGAGGAGCTAACGCTTGCTGGTGGCGTAGTTTCTAATACTTTAAAGTTAGAAACTCTAAAGCCGCTTAGTCACTTAGGTAATCTTAAGACGCTGGAATTAAATAATATTCGTGTTAAAGACGAATCATTGTCTTCCCTCCGTCATTTAAAAAACTTGAGAGAGTTGCACATTTCTAATCAATTTCCTACAGAAGAGTATGCAAAGCTTTCAGTGTGTTTGCCAAACACTATATGTAGTTTGTTTCAACCTTACACGAAATTACATCAGCACATTGGTGGAAAAGACATAATGGTTACAGGAAAACGAAAACCCTTTTTAAATTCAGTAGCGGATGCACATAGATTAGATAAATATACTAAACAATTTAGAGCATTCCAAGACAAACATCTAAAAGAATTAACTACATAATAGCGATAATTAATTTTCTATATTGTTTGTCATGCCCAAAACAATAAAAAAAGAGAACTCGTAACCTTATGTTTGGGTTAAATGAGTTCTCTTTTTCTTATTTTTTATCTAATTTAGATAATGCTTGGTTTGCTTCTAGTAGGTCTCTATCTAAATCATTTGTTTGGTCAGTAAGTTGTTGAATGGTACCAGATACAGAATCCAAAGAAGTTTTTGTTTCTTCAAATAATGCAGCATGCTCATTTACAGAGCCTTTTATAACATTTGAAGATTTCTCAATGTTATTTGAAATGTTGTTAAAGTACATAATGTCATTTTTAAGGTCATGTACAAGACGATTAATAACTTCAAATGCATCTTTAGATTTTTGTGTTTTCTCAACACTCTCATTCATTTTATGAGCTGTTTGAGCCATTTTTTCTTGTGTCGTTCTCGTTTCTGTACTAACTTGATTTAATTTTTGAGAGATTTTCTCAGCTGCTTCGTTAGATTTCTCAGCTAGCTTTCTTACTTCGTCTGCTACAATAGCAAATCCTTTTCCTGCTTCTCCAGCACGAGCTGCTTCAATTGCAGCGTTTAGAGCTAACATATTTGTTTGTTCAGCAATGCCTTGGATTTCTTCGTTGAATTTAGTAGTTTCTACAATTGTATGAGTTAATTGTTCAACTTCACTTGAAATGATTTCAATATTTGTTTTAAATTCAATGATTGTATTAGATAGTTCATCCATTACTGCTTTTGTTTCGGTTGTTACCTGATTTGTTTTATCAGAGTTAGTTGTTAATACTCCAATTTTGTTTGTCATTTCATTAATTTGTTTATTTACTGTCTCTAAAGAGTCAACAATTACTTCTACTTCATTAGCTTGAACTTCTGTTCCATCCATTAATTCACTAAACGAAACTGCCATATCCTTGAAGCTGGTTAAGTTATCGCTGCTGTTTTGAGAAATCTTGTTTAAATTACCGGATACAACAGAGATACTTTCTTTAATATTTTTCTCAATTTCTTTTTGTTCTTCCAGGATTTTTTCATTAGCAGCATATACATTGTTAATATTCTTAAATAGGTTATGCGCATTTACTTGTTGTGCTAGAAGATAAAGATAGAAATAGATATCAAATGTTAGGAATACATCAAAGTTAACTCCTAACGCCTCTCTAGAGCCTGTGATGAACAATGAGTTAATTGCACCTATGAAGAATGTAACTGATGATACAATGAACACTTTACGCTCTAAGTAGAACGCTCCAACAATAAGTGTATATAACGCAGCAAACGCAATAGCACCTGGTGGCTGATTTGGAATAAATGAGCCAATAAACACCGTTGCGATAGGAACATATGGGACGGCTTGAGGTGCTTTTTTAGATAGTCTTAACGCCCAAATTAAAATTAAACCAGTAGCATATGTAATAATGACTGATGTTCCTGCTGTCTTAGGCATGATTCCTTTTGGTATTAGCGACAGCATAGTAAAAATAGTTACTGCTGCACATAAGATAAATACATAGGAAACTATTTTATTCTTTTTCAATAACTCTTGAAAATGGAGTTCTGATATTTTTGACATTGCATAAATCCTCGTTTCTTTATAAAAGCATTTAAAGAGATTTATAAACTAAAAACGATTTTAGTCAAGAAAAAGAAAACAAACAAATCTCCAGAATAAGTAACGGCACAATGACTCTAAGGTGAACAAATATTGAAAAGATTTTAAAGGGAAAATTTATCCAGCGTGTAATTGTTTATAGTTAGATATCATTTTGTACCTAATTTATAACCTAAACAACAATAAGTCGTTTTTGTCTCACTTCTCATTTGAGAATTAAGTGGAGCAAAAACGACTTATTAAGTGAAACTAGTATTTATGGTATTTATATATGCGAAGAAAAGTCTGTTCTTCTACCTCAATTTGTTTTTTACTTGTATGCAAAATATATAATTCTTTATTTGGGTATTTTAAATTTATTTCCTTATAACTGTTCCAAAGTACATGTGCAGAATCACTTTCTTCTAATACAAGCATATCACTTAAAATTCGTTTATTTTCTTCTGAATAAGCACATAACACATCTACCAATACACCGCTATTAGGGTAATTTCTTCTGACTTCATCCCATTTCACACATAGTCTCCCCTTTTTATTATCGATATTTTCCATTTATAACTTATTTTAAGAGAAATACTTAGGAACTGTACAGTGCAGTTCTTTAAATGACTAAGATTTGTTAAGTATTTTTACACTTTTTTTAGTTAGATGATACTATCTAAAAAAATCCATTTCTTAAACAGTAGAAAAAGGATATAAGGAAGGTTGTTAATAATGACTAAAGACAGAAAGTTTAAAAACATTAAAACCGGAGAAATTATTTCAGCTCATGACTATGGAAAAGAAGATTATGATGCAGAATGGCTAGATTTAAAGGAGTTTGGCGCTATACCTACTACTAGTAGCGATTATGGTAGTCCTAACATGTGTTCCGAGAGTTATGTTGAATATGGAGCTAATATACTTTTAGGAAACAAGGATTATGTAGAGTGTTAACATTCTAAGCATATTATTGACATTAAAATCTAAAAGCAGCCTAAGGCTGCTTTTTTTATGTCCTTATTAATTTGAACCAACAAAGAACCAGTTTTTGTCCATTTTATCTATTTCTTTAAAATCTCCATTAAAAGATTTCGCAAAAGGTTCTTGGTCATTAACGGTATATACAAATCCTGAAAAGTTATCCATTATCCCTCGATATGTAAAAAATAGAACGTCATAACCATTGTTAGATTTTTCAATCACTATGTCGCCTCCACCGCTGGAGAGGTGCTTGTATTTTGAGGGCAAATGAATCAGTGTAGAATTATGGGATACATTCGGCTTAAGCTCTCCGCTTTCAATCATTTTAACGACTTGTTCCCTTTTAGATTTATTCATTTTAAAATCAATATCCAACATGATTTGGTTAAAAGGAATAATGAATACTAAGATAATTGTAGCAATTTGAATAATAATAGGCTTCCAATTCTTATTTTTAAACAAAGTAATTATTGCTAGTATGGTAATTAAGATGAAAATTCCGAAGACTATTAAAATGACGGGCAACATTAGGAATTCAGTTATAATCTCAACTAATTTCCATTGAAAGAACATATACAGAATGACTAAAATACTGCTGAATATTGATAAATAAAACAAACTATTCTTTTTCATTTCTTCTCCAATTCTACAGATACATTTTACTGATTAAATTACATCAGAAAGAAATTTTAGCATAATTGTAATTCTTTTGACAACCACTATCGTCTTATATAAATAATATGCTAATACACGTATTAACGTAGTACAAATGCTGATAACTGCATTTATTAAAAAAGAGCGAAATCTTTATGATTTCACTCTCGAATTTCGTTTATAAATACATTGCTATTCATATATTCCAAGCAATTTCTTTGTTACTTGAATATCTCCGCTTACATAGTCTTTTAAATTATCTTTAATTACATGGTTTACGTATTCATGATGAACTAATATTTGTTTTGAACTCAAGAATGTGTCTAATTCCTGGAGCTTAGTTACATCTTCTGTCCACATATTAATTATGGTTCCATCATTGAATTGAAGTGTGTATTCAAAGATAGCTTTTTTATTGTCACTATCCGAATAATCTAATTCCCCTTTTGTTGATACTTGTTTTAATTGGTCCCAAGTATATTCTGTTTTACCCCATAAGCGTTGTTGAACTACGCCTTCTGGACTTGCTGCATCGTACCATACAATTGCACCTACAGAACCACCGATTCCGGCAAGTATAAACAGCCATAGAACGAACTTACCAAATCCCTCAACACTCCCATATCGTAAAAAAACAAACGCAAAAACACTCGCTATAAAGAAGTACTTAAAATACTGTGAATGGTCATGGGTAATGGTCAGGTATGAATTATGACTAGAGAAAATAGAATAGACACTTCCTAAAATAAAGTCGTTGGATAAGCTTATTACAACCGCTAAGATTAGTCCCTTTATTATCGGATTCATACCGACCCTCATTTCTATTTTCAAAACAACTGCACCCGCATAAATGCAGCTCAATCTACAAATCTTTAAGACTCTTTATAAAGAATTATAAATTTCATAAAGTAGAAAGACTTTTTGTCTTTTATGTCGAATACTAAATATAGTTTTATAATTTAACTACTGCATGTAATATCATATATTTTGCAAAATCACTACAAAATGTCCCTTTTTTATACAAACGGGTTTGTTGCACCCTTCTACACAAACAATTAACATAAAAAAATACATATTTACAATTTATTATGATAAAATTTCGTAAAAATAAAGAGGTCTTCCTCTTCAAAGGACGGATTTTTAATGGAATTCATTTACCAACATAAGTGGCAGTTTTTATTATTACTTGAAACTTTTTCGTATGTTATTACTTTCCTGGTGTTTTTCTCTAGATACTGGCTAGAATCAGAAGCTCTATTTCGCTTTTTTGTATCATTTGAAATTCTAACCGGATGGGTTCCAGACATTATCTTAGCAATTATTGATTATGTGAAGACCCAACAAGTAGGACCTTTTATTTGTTTCGTATTTATTTTTCTAGTGTACTGCCTTATTTGGGGTAAAAAGCACTTTGAAAAGTTAGATGAATCAGCAAAAAAATGGTGTATTAAAAGAAAACGTGAAAAAGAATTGTTACAAGTTCACATACAAAGAACCTTATCTACTTTTTCATTTTTTTGTATTTACGGCATCCGTAAAGTACATTATCTAAAGAATCTTTTATTGGCTATGAGGATTAAAAACAAAAAGCAGGTTGCAGTACATAATGAAAAAAGAATTGTAATTAATAAAGATACTGTTGCTTAATATATAACCACAGTAAAGACATAATTCAAGTAGATGCTCTCATCTACTTTTTTACTGTTAAAAGCATCTGTTGTCTTTATATAGCCTCTCTTCTTCTCTATTATCTTTCCACATTAGTCTAAAGTGTAAATTATATAAATTAAATTGCCCTGAAATTGATATTGATTGCAAAGTATATATTTCCTAACTATAATTTAAATAACTTGAAAAAAAGGAGAATATTTCATTTGGAAACCACAACTATTACTATTCAGGATAAGAAATTAACTAATTTTTACAACAAAGATACAAAACTCAGAAACACAATTAAATCTTTTACTTATTTTTCTATAGATAATATAGATTATGTACTTTTAAGAAATATTCATAAGGATGAGAGTGACCCTTTGTTCATCCATGCTTCTCATGGTACTTGCCAATTTTGCAAGAATTCAAAAGACGATTTTTTCTGTTCGATTGAAGATTACTTTAAAGACGAAGACATTGTTAATGTAATAATTAATATGGCTAATAAAAAATGGATGAAAGATATAGCCGAGACCAAAGAAGCTCTGAACTTTGAAGTCATTAAACATTATCCAAAAGAAGATAAGTATCATTTTTTAATTAAATTCCCTTACGTTGGTAAGATGATTGAAGTAGTACTTAATATTAGTAATAATGAACAAATATTATTACATGAAATTAACGGAGATTTCCCGTCTGAAGTTCAGCAATACATAGAAAATAATCTTGCTGCCATATTGAAAGATGAATACAAATTACACTTTTCTATAAATTAGTAACTATAAGTTTACAATCTTTAAAACTACTAAAATATATTACTTTATAAGGGGATTTTCACAAACTACCTACAAAATAATGGTTTAAAATGATATATTAGGTAGTTAACAACACATGAAATGGAGTGGATTAAAATAGAGACTTTTAACTACATAGAATTTACTGAACAATCAAATGTAAGAGCTATGACAACAACTTTTTTAAAAGAAAAATTACATGAGGAATTAATATCAAATCCTTCAATTGCCGAAGATGAAATTATTAATAAAATTGATAACGAATGGGTTGAAGATTGGTACAACAATAGCAATACTTTTTCCAAATGGAGAAAATCTTATAAAGAATCCTTTCCTAAAGAACTGTTAGTTAAAGATGGACGTAAACATATGTTAAAAAGACTTCCTTTTTATCTTAATGAAATAAAAGAAGAAATTCAGACTTCCCTTCCTTTACATTCAGAAGATGAAACAAGTGAAATGTTTAGTCATAAAGAAGGTAGTAATATTAATTCGTTAGGTATCAAAACAATACCACCAGTTGGAGAAGTGTTTGTTTTCACGCCAGAAACAGAACTTAAGTTTATTAAAAAGTATGATTTAGAGAAAAATCGAACTAAAAAACAAGGAGATGTATGGTTATATAAAGGTAGAAACAGTCCGAAATCAGGAATTCCTTGTGAACTATACGGATATCAACAGTTTAATGAAACTTACGAACAGCTAGTCATTAAATTTGAGGACGGTTCCCTGCATTGCATTCTGCACTTACATTTGAGAGAAATGCAAAACAATAAATACGACAACACTGCTTATTTTTCTGAAAAGGCTGAAACCAAATGAGTTTTTTATTAAAAGAAGAAGCTCTAGAGATAACAAATTTAGTTTTTGAAGAGTTTGATGAATATTTAAAAGAAGTAGAAAGTGGAAACGTATATGTTTTGGAAACCCAAGCAAATAGGCACGGGTTTCCTGTATCTGAGGATGAGCAGCCTGTTGCATTTAGAATGGTCGGTAATAATGGGTATCTACCGTTATATGACCGTTCAAAACATATGCATTACATCCCTTTTAATAATTTAACATCCTATCAAGGGTTTGAAGGCGATATAGCCACATTTGGAGTAAGTTCAAAAGATGAAAATCCAATTGGATACTCTTTGCAGAATGGAAGCTTTTATGCGGTATATGACATCTCTGAAATTATTAAAGAATTAAATTTAGAAGAGAAAGAACGCATTAGATTTCCTATCATTCGAACTACCAATATAAATGATGTGGAATTTCTAAAAAGAAACCAAGATAAATTTTTAGGGTATAAAAAAACTCAAAGTGGAATATCTCCTATTCTTAATATTAAAGAAGTAATTGAATCAGAGGGTTTTATATTCAAAGAAGATACACCCAACTTCCCCTACTGTTTGAATTGGTTTTTTAAGGGATTTTCAAATCAAATTAGAAATGATTATCAATTAGATAATATTGAAGTTGCTGGATATAGTTATAACCGAAAATACGGGTCATTACAGCCATTCTACGATGTAAGAACTGTTATGCGTGAATTTGAACCTAAAATTTTAAACGTATCCGAAGTTAAACCTTTAGATGCAATTGTTCCAATAGATAAATATGAAGAATTTGTTCATAAATTACCAAGTAAAACTACATATCTAAGACACGTTAAATTACTTGGCATGACAGACAACGAAGAACTTGTATTAAGAGGACCTAATACAAAAAAATGGACAGTTGTATGCAATCAATATAAAACATTAAAACCTTTACAAAATACAGGAGTAGAGGCTGAGGACTATGGTAGTGCAGGTATTAAGCCATGTTTTCAATGCTTTTCCGGCGCTTGTCAAAGTTCTTCTGGTGACAGTTTATGTGGAGGATATGAAGGGCATAACTACGATGACAAAGGCGGATATATTGTGAATTGTAGCTTTCGTGAATATAATTAAACTCTTTGAGGCTTCTATAATAAATATAGAAGCCTTTTTATAGACAACCCGTGCATTTCTAATTTAAATATGCATTCTTACTTTTTCTTCTGCATTATACTTTTTTAATAGCATAACTACTTTCTCCTTTAATCGTAATTTAGTCTTGGAGTCTAGCTCTAATCTTAAAGACCTAACTTCTTCATCAGAAGTACTAAAGTAGCTAACACTAAAGGTAACTTCTTCCTTGTTTTCATAAAGGTGAGCCGTTATTTCTGAATCGCTCTCATAACATTTAAAGGTTATAGCTGCGTAGATAGGATAATGTTTTCTATCTTGTTTTATTATCTTTTCTACCTTTAAATGAGGTAGCATACTTCCTATTTCCAAAACAGTTAACTGTTCGTCAATAAATATTAATTCTTCTTCTGATAATGAAAGCTCAACGAATATATCTTCCCTCGTATCCCTATCGATTCCCATACTACGACTAACTTTCGTTAACTTTCTATCGTCTTTACATCTCTCATAATGAAAATGTTCTTCCATATCAGAGATGCAAAATACACCGCTATACTCGTCACTTTGGTCTACCGTACTAACAGCAATTTTTCTCATTTATTATCCCTCCTACTTCATCATCCTTCACATTAAACTTTCTAATGATTTTTTATCCATTGAAAACTTATCTTTAAACGCTGATTACTAATAAAGTAATTCTACCGTTTAACTGTCGAATCCTTTGACGAAACTCTTGTTATTTTGTTGTGATTTTTCACCGCTTTTATCTTTGACATTTAAATAAACGAAGAAAGACTTGCAATTAATAAAGAAACTATCGCTTAAAATATAATTACATGCAAGACATAATTAAGGAGAAGTTTAGAATATCTGCTTTTTTTATGTAACTTGTATAAAAAAAGCTTTGCAGTTAAAAATTAAAATGTGATGACTTGTTCATTACGCAGACAGATACCAATTCCCTTCATTATCAGAGTGTTAAAAACACTCGATAAAACAACCATTACGGCTTAATTTAACTTAAACCTAATGGTTGTTTTACATTAAAATGTATGGTCAGAGCTAAATAGGTAATAATATTATTATGGCAAGTGTAATTTAACATTGGAGCCCCCAAAAATCACTTGTACCAACTCATAATATCGCCCTACTTCAAAAAAACTGATTTATCATAAAACGATAAGTCGGCTTTTTTGGGTATAATGATATAACCAAGTATATGAAAATAATAAGCAGAATTGCAGAAACTAACGAATTTTAATTTAAATATATAAAGAGTTCATGTTTAATATATAGCTTATATATATCTTTTATAACACTTGTATAAATTTAATATATAGTATCTATAATAGATGTTTCATTACCATTTTA
>Ga0268252_1001187_pt1 | contig 15364 bp, 18 predicted proteins | sample AgamicMgSfrz_FD_200244 | JGI IMG/M metagenome (GOLD analysis project Ga0268252, IMG submission 200244) | Agave microbial communities from Guanajuato, Mexico - Mg.Sf.rz (v2) (version 3) | ecosystem: Host-associated > Plants > Phyllosphere > Phylloplane/Leaf | place: Guanajuato, Mexico | collected... | reverse complement strand
TGATTTTAAATACTATTTGTTTGTTTTTAACAATTCGTTTCTTTATTGTTACCGACTTTTCTAATTTACAAATGTTAGACACTATCTACTTAATAGTGATTATTTTATGGATTCTGGTCTTTACCATTTCGATTATCAAGAAATTGAAGAAGTAAATCCATTACACTATATTTAGCAGGAGGAAAAACAAATGAGCACTTACCAAGATCGCTACATCTACCCATCTATTTTTGATTTTTCTAATGAGCAGGTTACAGTTACATTTCCTGACTTAGCAGATTGTCAGGCTAATGGTAATAACTATGAGGATGCTTTTGAAATGGCTAAAAAGATATTAGCAACTCATTTATATGAAATAGAAGAAAATAAAGGTGCTATTCCGCCCGCATCGAATCCAGCTTCTATCCAAACTAAAGACAATCAAGTTATTGGCTTAATGGAAGTATGGATGCCACCATTTCGTAGTGAAATTGAAAATAAAGCAGTAAAGAAAACATTAACTATTCCTCATTGGCTTGATAAAATGGGAAAAGCTAATAATGTAAACTACTCTCAAGTATTACAAGATGCATTAAAAAAGCATTTAGGTGTTACTGAAAACAAGAACGTATAAAAGAGATGAATTATCTTCATCTCTTTTTTCTTTACTATAAAAAAAATAACCGTCTAACATGAACGGCTATTTCTCTTCATAGGAACTATTTTTACTATTCTATACCATTGTTTCCTTATGAATAATTTTCCTTAAAAATGCATTTGCATTTCTAGATACTACTTAAATCTTTTAGGGCACGTTCCATATTTATTGTATATTCCGACCTACGCAACAATAAAAATACTTTCAAAAAATATGGGAATTCCTTATATTCTTTTGCTGTAACTTCTATTCTTTTCAAAACAATAGGTTTCATCTTTTCTCTATCAAAACTATTAATTTCACAAGTGATTTTCGGTACATCATTATATATATACTCAACAGAGAAGTGTGTTAATTCATTAAATTCATCTGATTCTATATAGAATTCAGCACCTACACAGGAACTTCGATAAATTATTATGGAATCTAGAACTGATACAAAAGCAACAGTTAGATCAAAGTATGTCTCAATTTCTGTTATCTTTGGTATCTCATAACTGTGTTCTAACTTATTTCTTATTCCGTTAAGTCTAGTAAGTGAACGAGAGTTAAAAACGCCAGACTTGCTGAAGAACTCCATTTTTTTATCAAATCCTAAATTACTTTTTTTAACAATCTTAGATAATCCCAAAACCTGCAAACACATATCCATTTGGCACTCTATAGCTCTTTTCAAATGAGAAATACAATTAATTAAATGAATCTTATTCATACCATCTTGTTCATTACTTATTTGCTCTAATTCATATTCAGCAAACTTAATAAAATCATGAGAGTCTAAATCATAATCTGGAATATTAGGCTCATTAAAACTAAGCGATGAATTCTCCATAGCTGGAAAATAATTCATCAGTATTTCCCTTAGTTCTTCTGATTTTTTTAATGTATTAACTACCACTCAATTTCCCCCTCCCTCAAACCAAAACTCATTTAATCATTCATCATAAGGACGATATTTACTTCTTAATGATTCTAGTTCTTTCTTCTTCTCTTCAATGTCTTCACGTAGAAACAAACTCACTCGTTCCATCTTCTTAAATGGCACAAGTTTACCATCTTTAATCATTTTACTAATTCTCGCTTTACTAATCCCTAAAACATCCATTACCTCTGGTGTCGTTAATACCTCATCATGTAAAAAAGAAAGCAGTTGCTCTTTACCCTCAAACTTGTACACTTTATTCACCTCTTTTTTCTTTAAAAATCCCATAAAGTCGTAATGACGTATTTATAATATAAAGAACTAAAAGAATAATTAACACGATATCCAAAACAGTTTTAAAAATACTCGCTTCGACTGAATCTCGAAAATACGCAAAATAAAACAGTGTAACGAAAATAATTAAGATGTTCGATGAATTACTTGTTTTCTTCATATTGTTTACAAATTGGCAAGTTGTTATAATGTGTATAGAAGAGAGAAGATGGGCTTCTCTCTTCCGCTCAAAATCATTTTCGTTTACGTCTGGCTGGGCGTTTTCGTTTGGTTTTGAGCTTTTTTACTTTTTCGTGGATGACTAGGACTTTTTCAATGATTGTTAGTGCTGTAAGTATCGTTCCTAGTATCAGTGCTAACTTTGCCAATTTGTTTCCCCCCTTTCGTTCTTTCTATATTTATTATACCATATCTGTTTACTTAGGTAAATAGAATTAGGCGTTATTTTCTAATTTTTTAAAAATATTTTTCTTACTAAAAATAGGGTTTTCATTACGTATCTTTTATGTTTTTTTCAAAATAAAAAGCACCTTATGCAGATGCTCTTTCTACTTACAAACTATTTATTTGTATCTCTTTTAAAGTTTTAAGCACTTATTTATATGCTAATTTTTTTTTATGTTTTGATTTTTCATATCCAATCCTCAATGCCTCTAATTCTGCGCCATAGTCTTTTCGAAATTTTTCAGTTAATTGAATTACCATTTGGCGATAAGGTAATTTAGGATTATTAATATATTCAAGTATAGTATCATAGATATTTAGAATTTCTAATATCTGTTCCTCTAATTGTTCTTTTGCTTCTGGATCGATATCTAAATATTTCTTAAAAAACATACTTCTTTTAAAACCATTTAATATTTGGCTTTCCTTTAATAATATATCCTTTGCTAATCTTTCGCGAAGTTTAGTTAATTCTCTCCTATAAAGGTCATAATGTCTTATAGATAAATCGCCCTTATCCGTTTTATATTGAATGCAGCCTTCCTTAGTAAATGCAATATGAAGGCCTGGATCTTCTTCACAAGGATTTATTAGTAACGGTACTTCATGAGCAATTTGCTTTGGATTTGTCGCCCGAGTATTTTCATCCACCAGTGGGAAGAAATTCCCCTTAGACTTATTGCACTTCGGACAAGAAACCAATAAATTATCCCACTTCATAGCTAGCCAATAATAGCCTGGATACTTCAGGTTTTCTTTAGCCTTTATTCTAATTGCTCCCTTTGGTCTGAAATGCTCAATCTCTTCATAGGATATTGTACGAATTTCACTTTCACAATACGCACACTTCCCTTGAAACATTTTTGTTAATTCTTCTACTACATTTATATTTTTATATGCAGAAAATTCAAATTTTCTTGTTTGAGTTTGAAAATACGTTGTTGCCTCCGCTAACTCTGTAGAACCGATAGAATTTTTGTTAGTTAAATCTAGTTCTTCCGGTTCTTCTCCTCTTTTTACATATATCATAAAACCCTTACCCTTCAAAATAGTCTATAGTTTCTTTTATCATTTTTTTAAAGTCCTGCTCATTATAATTAGAATTTCTAGCTCGAGATTTTGCTAAGTATTCATCTACTACTTCATAAAACTTTTGTTCCCTAATTGTCGTACCTGTTTTATCATATTTTTCCAATTTATTCCTCAAATACTTTATCTCTATTTTCTCTTCTGAATTAGGTTCAGGATTTGATAAAAGTAAATAATATCTATCAAATAATTTATTTAACTCCGGCATCGTATCATACAACCCAAAAAATTTAGATGTTAATAGCACTTCCACATTAACACCTTTTTGCGAAGGAAGCTTTTGAGTAATATACGGATTTTTATCCTCATCCTCTAATAACACGGCAATTTCTCCATCAATAAGTCCACGGAGTGATAATGGATTATGCGACGTTGCGATAAATTGGATTTTTGGAAAAGCTTTCTTCAATCTAGATACAATTTCAATATTCCATCTAGGATGCAAATGTGCATCTATCTCATCAATTAAAACTATTCCCTCTGCATCAAAACTACGCCATCTATTTTTCATGACCATCATAATATCAGTAGCCAGTGCAATAACAGTTTGATATCCATCACTTAATTCCTCTAATTCAACAATAGAATTTTGTAAGCCAAAATACAAAAAACTTTTAGTTTTGTCCCTAAACACTATCACATCTTCTAAAATAACTGATTCTATAGCTTGTCTTACAACAGAAAAATCCTTATCACTTAAAGACAGCAAATATTTCTTTACATGTACTAAAGGTATAAATGGATTAAATAAATTACCTATTCTTGACCATACAATTTTCTTTTCAACTCCCCTGTTATCCCGTGGAAGTAAACGGGTAGAGCCATATGCTAATAGTAGCACTCTTGGTTCTTGGTGGTTTTCTCCCCTAAATCCGCTTTGATTTATATTAAAATAAAGACTAATTGGTTCTAGCATCCCTGACAAATGTATTTTAATATAAGCTTCAGATGCATCATTTCTTATATAATCACTAGGAGTTTTATTGATTTCCCATAAGAATTTTTCTCTTTCTTTTTCTCCTACTAATGCTAGTGCAATAGCTTGTAAAATTGAACTTTTACCTATCCCATTTTCACCAAGAATCATTAACCAAGGCGCATCTTTACTTTTACTTAAAGTCAGATCAATCTTTAAATCTTTAATAATTTTAAAATTCTTAATTTCGATTTTTTCAATGAAACGTTGCACACTAAAATACTTAGATATATCATCATCATCTGATACATTATAACGGTTTATTTTTTTCTCTATTTCATAATACTTTTGTTTCCTGGGTTGTATAAAATCATCTTGAGCTTTTTCAGCGACATAAAGACTTTCATATTTAACCATGCCCCCATTTAAATGCACTGCTAATTCGTCTGCAACTGATATTCTACCATTTGAAATCAAGTTGGAAATAATATATCTTTTTAGTCCAGAAAAGATTGAACCTTGATCTATCTCTCTAGTAACATCTTTTATATCCCAGCCACTTCTTTTTTCTATATAAATATCACATATATCTTTAAAACGCATATATTCATTCATTCGTTCTTTTATTAATGAATCCCGATTTAGATGTAAAGTATCAATTGTTATTTGTCCTTTTTTTGTTCTTGGGTATATCTTTCCGTCACTACTATAACTAAAATGTTTCTCTGGATAATCTCTATAAGGATTTAATAATAACCGCTTTTCCTTTGTTAATTCTTTCTTGCTTGCATTAATAAATGCTACTTCTCCTGCTACTGGGAATCGATTACTTTTCGCACGATTACACTCTACACAAATAGATAGTAAATTATCACTATCATTTTTCAACCACTTATACAACTCCCTATGAAAAACCCCATCCACGGTATTTAATGCACCATTTATTGGTCTATAATAATCAATTTGTATTTCTACAAGCTCCATTGAATTTTCACAATAGGAACACTTTCCATTAAAACACTCAGATATTAATTTTTCGGACTCATCTTTCTCATTTAGCATACCCTGTAGTGCTAAAGCTGATAATTCATTAACTAACCAATCCATTTTTTCATTTTTATATATTCGAATCATAAACTTATCCCCTTAATAATTTACTAGACATAAAATAAGATTAACAAATTCAAAATCTTACGATAAACATTATATTAATATATAGAACCTTACTGATACTTATTCATCAGAATATCTTTTAATCATAAAAAATTCCTTACTTCATTTAAATTATATTTCTGATATCTTTTAATTATTATAATCAGTTGTTTTCATCAGTATCTCTTTGAAATATTCTCAAGCCTAACTCTTATTAATTATATATAATTGATAATTTTTTACAATATTAAAAAACCTCATCCGCAATTGCAGAAGAGGCTCTCATTTACCTGTCTTGATATTTTCTTTTCAGCACGTTCTATCATAGATTGTACCGTACTACATGTAATGTCTAGGTATCTAGCAATCTCTCTGTATGTTAAACAATATCCTCGAGACATGAGGTATACTTCTTTCTCCCGCTCAGTTAACAATGATAAAGCATCTTCTAATCTAATTTTGTCCCATTCACCAATTACATGTTCTTGTTGATGACTGTCCCACTCATATAAATTATCATCCATGCTACGAAAATATCTTTGCATCAGCAATGGATCACATGCTCTTTCTCTCTGATATGCAGCTAACCTTTCAACCCCTCTACGAGTTCCCGGTCTTCTCGCCTTTTTCATCCATTCTAAGGAGTAAGAAATGTCACTAATCATATCAGTTAGAATCCTTACATCTTCCTCTTTAGCATCCTTTTGAGCCTCTCTCAATTGCTTTAAAGTCGTGTTATACTGTTTGATCAAATCCTGCATAACCTATCCCTCCTTATAAACAAAAAAGAACACCGTATATAGACTGTATTTCTCTACATAACAGTGTTCTTTTATTACTTTCATATTTAATTTCTACGCTTCTCTCACTCCACAAGTAAATTCCGCTTATACAGTCAGAGAAACGGAAAACCGTTCCCCATAGACACAAATCTGTAAGTGTAGCTGATGCTTCTAATTAGTTTGGTAAAGTTCAAGAGAGAAATAAAGTGTTGAGGTGCCCCACGCCTCTTTGAACCGAGGAAAGTATGGTTAGCAATTGGACATTCGGAAGGAACATCCTCGGCTCAAAGAGAGGTGTAACCCTCTCCCCCGTTGGTCGGACCCTTACTTACGTTTATTCGTGAGTAAACTATAATTAATTGCCCTAGCCCGAGAAATTTAGATGAATCAAGAAACAACATACAGTACCATTTCCGTGGCAGTTCTTATTACATTTCCAATGATACAGGTACACTACTAACATTTTTTATCAATTTTTTATCAAAAAAATCATTTAATTAATGAATCTTATGTAACAAATTACATATTACTTCTCTTCATCTTGGTTAAAATATTTTAGATATATGTACCTAATATCCTCATAAAATCCTATTAATTCTTTTAAATACTTCTCTAATTCAGGTAATGTCATAAGGTCTTCTTTTCTCAATAATTCAAACTGCATATTTAATTCAGAGTACGTGTGCTCTTCTGCAGAACTTTTACGTATTAACTCCAAATAGCCATGAATCTCATGTTCATAATAAAAACAATCTTCCTTCAATTTATCTATTTCTTGTTTTCGAATACTAGAAAAAGCTCTACCCCAGATAGCTGCTGTTTTACCAGAACCAGCAGGCATTGTTACGAAACTTTTATATTCCCTCAACTCATCCGTTACATCTGTTGAAACTTTTCCTTCTGTATATAAATCTATAAAATTACTTGGATGTAATATCTTTAAAGTTTTTCCGTCAGTCTTTTTATAAAATTCTTGAACTAATTCCCTCTTAGCCCCTAAGACATTTTTCTTATTATCTGTATAAACCCAATCATCTTTATTATCAAATGTAATAAAAATCACATCATCCTTAATTTGACAGATTTGTAACCAAATGATTAAATCCCCGTATTTATTTAGCCCTTTTGCTTTATCTCTAAACCCTGGTGGTATGTTTTCTTTAAATCTTTGCTTACCCAACTCTTCTAACCGAGATTCATTAATTTCTTCTCCTTCATAATATGCCTTTTCCAATATTTCCTTATATTTAAAAAGGATTGGATCATCATCTAGGTAGTTACTCATTTTTGAAACAAGATTTTGTAATTCAGCTTTAAAATCCGTTCCTACTTTTCTAATTTCTTTGAGTTTCTCCCTTAAAATTTCTTGAGATTGGACAACTTCTCCTATATGACTAGTTTCCAATACATCTATAGCAGGCAAGATTTCATTTAATTTTTTTGGAGTTGTAATATTAGAAATCTTTTCTAAGCTACCTATGAAATCTTGTAGGTTACAAGCTATATCTTTTATACGTTCAGGTCTATTTTCATTAAATTCCCATATAACATGTGAGGGGATTTTTAAACGTTTTGCCTCAGCTAATTCTTCTAACATTTTTAAGATAGCTTTAAATGTAACTGGTTTAGTTTGATAAGCTGATAGCAAAACATTTGTATCAACCACAACTTTTGCAGTTTTGATCATTTTATCTATATGTTTAGTTTCTAAAAATAATTTTTCTAATTCATTTTGCATGAGTAGTTCTCCTTTTTATAAAAATAACTGCTGTATGTGTACTAAAATACAATCCTTATATATTCTTAATTTTATAAATGGTTTCATTACCAATCTTTTCGATTTCAATCTTCCCTGTATCTTTTAATACCCTCAAAGCTTGTTCCAACAAAACTTTATGGATAATTTTTTTGGTGTTATTCCTAATTTTTTGATGTATTTCTGTAAAACTCAATCCTTTAGGTTCATCAGCTAACAATTCATATACCAATTCACTTGTGACTTTGTTCCTGAAGCCTCTCTGTAATGGCAGATCTTCTAAAAAAATCTTAGATTCATTATTTATTTTAGAGCTGATATCTTGTGTTAAATATGGTACTGCTTCTTCTAACAATTGTTGCAATTGCTCATTTGTGGGATCTAATTGTTTTTCAGGTGTACCCGCCCCAATGTCTTTTACAAAATCCCCCACACTCTCTCTAATTACTGATTCTAACTTCTCAACATCTAACTTTTTAACATTTTGATCAACATTATCTATCTTATACTCCATTGTCTTCAATGTGTTTTGCATTTGTTGATTCAGTCTCTGTGAGTCACTATCTTGTTTTAGCGCAATAAAAATTGCTACTGAACCCAAAGCAATCGATACCGCACTTGACATGATAGAAAAATTTGTTTCCATCCCTTTTGTTTTAGCAAACCACAACGAAAGTATAACAATAATAATTCCAATCAAAACCCCAACTAGCCATTTCCAATCTTTATCTGTCCAATTTTTTTCTCCCATTTCACTTGACCTTCCTTAACTAGAAATATAAAACATATATATACATTTTTTTCTATAAAAAAATACTATCACAAAATAAAAAACATCGCATCCTATACAAATTCTTCATTGTTAGCATTCAGTGGTTTTAACTAAAATTCTATCTGACTTTAGCTGCATAATTGACTCTATTGAATGCGGTATCCATGCGATTTAATTGTAGAAGCCTACTCACCCGAATACGCCCTCAATTGCTCAATAGCTATCCCGTGTGCATGTTTCTCATTATCTATTAAAGTTACTCCCCTAGACATAGCACTCCAAAACTCATATCCACAATCCTCCATCCACCTATAAACTTCTGTTGTATATAAACCATCTTTTCGTTTTATTATTTCAACTTTATATTGCTTACTTGGTGAAAAGTATTCTTTCAAAACTTGTCCCATATAAATTCTCTCCCAATAAAAGAACTGCTATCTCTAAAACAGCAGTCTCTTTAAATCTTTTATTTATATTTTAAAACCTTATCAAATACACGCTCCAAAAACCTTCTTTTATTAAAGATTCTTTCAACCCTTTTAGATGTTCTTTTAAAATGATCATAATGTTTTCTCGTAGTTTCTAATCCTCTCACCATTACATATAAACTAGCATAAAAACCAAATAAGGATTTTTCATTTATACCAAAAAAATCAATAGGACCAATTATAAAGCTTAATCCCCCTATTGATAATGCTAAGAATCCTAAGCCAATCTCAAAAATCCCATAAAGAAAAGTCGTATTTGGATTTTGTTTTAGCCTATATAAATTGATAGCAACCACAAATCCCCAATAACTAAATAATACCCAAAAGAACATCGCCAATAGAGCTTTATTACCTATTGTCATACTAATATTTAACATTATAAAATAAAATATTTCTTTAGTACCCAATAAATAAGCAAAAACTATAACTACATATAAAAATATAGCTAATAAAACTGGAAATAAATTATTCACAAAAAAACCTCTTATACTCATTTTCCTCGTTGGCTCGTTAGGCTCTTTTTCGACTTCATTCACTTTAATATCCTTATTAAGACTTTTCACCTCAGCTATTACTAACTCTTTTGCTATATTTTTAACAGCTGTTCTAACTTCAAACTTAACTTCATCACGTACTTCATCTAAAACTTCCTCCAAGATTTCCTGAATAACCTTTTTACTCATATTAAAACTCCATTCCTCTCGCCTTTCTATTTAATTTAATGGGCACATAAAACTTCAGTATTATATTTATATATTAATATACAACAAAAAAACAAAAAACCGCTATATTAAGCGGTTCTCATCTTTCTACCTCAATTCCCAACCTATAAGCCAACTCAACCAAAGCCCTATTTCTCTTTCTATAATAATCTGGCTGAGACATATTCAGTATCCTACACATTTTTACCCAACTAGGCTTCTCTTTCCCTAGATAAGCTAACTCAATAAGTTGCTTATCCCACGCATCCAGCTTCCCTACACCTTTTCTTATTTCTAGAATATAGTTAATCCGTTCTAGAACTGTTTTACTCATGCCGATCACCTTACCATCTTGTACACGCTCTATATTCCTTTCATCTATACTTGATAAAAATAGATGATACTTTTTCAAAGCTTGAAGCACATTCTTTTTCGTCTGCTCTTTGTTGAGAACAGGTAGGGCAATATCCAACATACTCTCACTCCTTCACCATTTTCAAAAATGTATCTAATGGCATAACTACCAACCACGGTTTTCTATCAGCCTTTATCGCTAATGCATCTGGCTGTTCACGTTCATCCTCCAACCAGTTATATAACGTCTTGAATCATTCTTTCCTCGCTTTTACTTCCCATTCAAGACCTAAACCCTTCACATCATTTGAATACCCGTCCATCGCACCAGAGAGCGGTACACGAGCACCACCTATCAAACTAGCAAATTCTCTTTCACGTCTCATTCCTTTATCTCGTTGACTTTTTCCCATTTATAAATCTCCATTTCTTTAAAAGGATTATTTTTTAAGTTTTAAACATACCGAAAGCCGAATGTTCCCAGATGATATAATATAGTCAATTAGAAAAAATTCACTTTATTAACCCCAAAGAAATGAGGTGGCTTTTATGAAAAGCATGAATAAATGGGTACTAGCTATTAGCTACTTTTTTGTTTTAACACTCGTTCTCCATTTATCGTTTAAAATGTTGATTTTAACTGCTATGGATCCTACTGGCTTTCCAACTTCACGATTTCTCATCGGACTGTTAACTTTAGTATGCGGAGGTTGTTTATTAGGTTTTGGAGCTAGAAAATATATTTTTTCCTCTTCAAATATTAAAAGTGAACAATGGAAAGTTGCAGCAAAGTTTACCTTGTTGACGACTCTATCTTGTTTTACTGCAATGCTTATTTTTTATTGGGTTTAACCTTGATTTTTTTACACTATATATTTCTGCCTTTGAATAAAATTCAATATTCCGTTAATAATACAGATACACCAGTCTCCAATTCCCCTAGAGATGAGCAGTTAGCTTTTGCTAGCTGCTCTTTTATTTGTAACCTCGTTAGGCTTCTGTTACTTTCCACTTCCGAAGAACTCGTCTACCCACTTTTCAACTTTTACAACTTCTTGCCTTAATTGTTCTGCTAACTCCGCGATTTCAGCTTGTGCACCGTTCCCTTTTCGACGCTTATTGTAAAAATCTAAAAGTCCCCGTAAATTGACTGTTAAAACTAGGTTAGTTGTAGCTGCATTTGGAAGTACGCTGCGAGCATCTTCAGCAGGAATTCCTAATGTTCTAAGCAGATCATAATCACTTTGTAGTTTGCACATCATCTCATTGTATGCTTTAACTACTTGTTCCCCTTTGGCTTTAACCGTTTCAGGCACTACATACTCAAACCCGCCTATCTTATCATTACTTCCCATGCGTACATATCTTTGAGATTGGACTGAGTAACTGAATCCTACACGGTGACGTGTTAACTGTGTGAGTAATGCTCTGCTAACTCCTTCTACTGCAAAAGTATATGTTAGATGCTCCAGTGTTGAAGTATGCCCCGAACCCACAATATGTCTAATGAGCCGATCTACTTCTTTTCCACCTTTTCCATCAGTTGCTTTGCCCTTGAAGTACTTCTCTCTCTCTAAAGATACAATCCTACTAGGTTTATTTGGCGAGTAGCACGTACGGATTGCCGATAAAGCTACCACTTGCCCATGGGTAGGATCAAAGCCTTCATCTCCATTACCAGATACAAGCGATAAATAATTAACAAATTCCTTAGATAATTGCGTATGTGCTAGTAGCTTTACATCCATATTTAGATTCTCCATTTCTTAATAAATTTGTAACCTCGTTAGACAAGTTTTTCATAATAACCCTTCAATGTTTGCTATCGCTTCAAATATAGGATAGATCTGTTGCGGGACCACTGCATTGCCCAAGAATCTCAATCTATCTTCGTCCAATCTTGTGGCAGTCCCATCATCCATTCCACAAACTGTGGGTTTATTTTCTTCCCAATATGTTCCGGAAAGTATTCCCCGATTGATCCCGGTAGTGTTTTCCCATGTTTCCCGTTTGCTTCTGAAGGACACAACTCTCGGATCGGCTTGTAATTTTGACTTGTCGTTGGAGTAGCCAACAATAAATGTCCGGTATCTTTGATGTGGTGCGCCGATACTGACAGCCGGAAATACAAACGTCCTTGTCGAGTAGTTTTCTTCTTCCAAGTCGGAGAGCACGGTGTCCAAGCCCATTGTGACGTGTCCAGCAACATTTTCTCCAACAAACCAAGTGGGTCTGACTTCTTTAATAAGCCGGAAGACTTCTGGCCATAACCATCTTTCGTCTGTTGCACCTCTTCGCTTCCCAACAAGACTTTCCCCCTGACAGGGATATCCTGCTGAAATAACTCCAATTGAATCAACGTTAACACCTCCATCTATTAATGATTGTTTCGTAAGTTTATATAAATCCGGGAAAATAGGAATGTTAGGATAGTTCTTTCTGAGTACTTTTTGATTGAACCCTTCTATTTCACAGAAGGCTACTGTTTCAATCCCAACCCAATCCGCTGCCATGCTTATTCCTGCAATTCCAGAACATAGATCTAGCATTTTCATACTCTACCAACTTTTTTAGAATTTTTTGTTTTTTTAGTAGTTAAAGCTTCTTCCAGATGATATACTCATATTATCCTCTAGACTTATTTCTATTCTTGGATTTACTCAAGGATAGGCTAAAAGTGTAAAGAGGGGGTGTTTTTATGGAAATTCACATCAAAATTTCCTATAAGACAATGAAGGCTCTTGCCGGAATTGTTTTAGCAATAATCGTTACTTTCCTATAGGAGAGTAACGATTTTTGTTTTTTACAGCTCTGGCACTTTTTAATTCTTATTTCCTACTAAAATAAAATTTTTGTTATAAATCTTGATAAACAATCTTAATTACTAATAATCAACGCTTTTTCCCGTATACACCTTTTCTATAAAATTCAAAGTTAATTAATATCCGTTATCCTGTCTCTCAAAGTTTTCCGCATTCTTCTCCTTATACGAATCAATAACGTCCTCGTAGGTAAATCCATACAAATAGCAAATACGAAAGAAGATTCCAAATGCTCGTCTTAAATGTCCCATTGTTGTAGTTAAATCTCTGTACTGACACCATGCCCTTTTTGCAGTCAACACATCTTGCATATACCATTCGAACAACATATTTACATTACTTGTATCTTTTCTCATAATTGATTGCATACTGAACGATGGAATAAGTTCATGCCTCCATGTACATTTATCTAACTCAATTACAATGTTCATAAGAAAATGAAGACCATCAATTAACTCTTCTAATAGTCCATTCTTAGGAACTCCAAATCCTGTACTCCACATCTTAAACGCTCGAGTTTCATTCCATGCTTCACTGATCTCCACTAGTAATGCACGAAACAACATATCCATTTTGTCATTTCCTTTATATCCAATTCGTTTATCCAGTTCTTTTTGCATTTCAAATAGTTCTGTAATATCAAAGTTTTGTTTCTTCTCTTCAGATGTAATTGTGTGTAACTGAATCATTATAAGTTCACTCCAAGTTTGTATTTTAGTAAGAATATAGTCACACTGATTAAAAGCCAGCTGACTAAAATAATTGCCATTTCCTTTTTAAAACTCACTCTTCTCCCTCCAACATTTCCACTAACTCCTCAAACGAGCATTCGAACAAATCTCGAAGCCCGTCCTTGGATTTATAAATACCTCTATCAATCAGTTGATCTATGATGTGTTGATGCAAAACTACCCCACCATGTCCTCGACACAAAATTGTAATTCCATACTTTTCACTGGAAAGTATTTTACTGGAGTATCTTTTTCATTAATTGCTACACAACCTAAAACACCCTCAAATTTGTTATCCTCAGTCTGAACAACTACTTTATAAAGGACATCTTCTCGTTCACAAATGTCACCTAATTTAAACTCGTCCATTTGACGGTCCTTCTTATAAAACATCATGAAGCGCTCAAATTCTTCTAACTCTTTATCTGTTGCCTTTCGGAATGTACGTCCCTGATATTTTTTAAAGGAGCATCCATCTTCATAGAAACGATACTCACCAACTTTTAATCCCATAATTAAGTAATATTTGTCCTTAGTCTCCTCTCTTAAGACCCCATACCATTTCCCATTTAAGCTTTCCATTACAAACATTTCACCGCACTCTAAATTCAATGGTTTTTCATAATCTACAAACTCGTTTTCAAAAAAGAAATTCATGCCGATCGCAGATGGTACAATACGCTGACTACTAATTCCCAAAACCTCATGTTTACCCTTTTTTAATGTGTGTGCAAAATAATCATTCTTTTCTTTAATCCAATTCGTTTTCATTCTTTCAATCGCTTCAAATCCTGTATATGTTTTCATTCTTTCCCCTTCGCTTTCTTTAACATTTCTTCAATCCATTTTCCCGTAGTATTTTTATAGTCTTCACATGACCATTCAGCGTTGTTTGTCGGAGATGGTGTAAATACCACTCCCCAACTACTAACGCTTGAAATATGGACATTAGGACGAATTACAGTAATGGTCATATCAATCTGTCTCCCCTTTAAAAAGGTAACTTTCTTTTTCGCTTATCTCTTGTATACTTAAACTCAATATGCCTGTATGTGTTGAACATACGTGACGTAATACGTTCATCGTAAGCTTTCATCACAGCTTCTCCTGTTAGGTTTGTTGTAATGATCGTCTTCTTCCCTTGCCTTCCATCAAAGACCTTAAACAGAACACGATTCACGAATGCCGTTGCCTTCGGATCAGCAGCATCCATATCACCTAGTTCCGCACCCAAATCATCAATAACTAATAAATCTGCACTGATTAGTAAATTAACAATGCTATGCTCAGATTCCTCAGATTGCCCGTTGAATGTAGAACGTATATAGTCAAATAGTTCTGATACAGAAACATAAAGAACAGTTCCTGCGCTATTCTCATTCATTTCATGAGCAATTGAATAGGCAAGATGACTTTTACCTGCACCTACTTTTCCCACTAGAATTAAATTAAACCTCACATCATTCAAGTAATCCTCAAGTGCTCGTTTTGCTAAGGTGTAATT
>Ga0268252_1001185_pt1 | contig 15375 bp, 10 predicted proteins | sample AgamicMgSfrz_FD_200244 | JGI IMG/M metagenome (GOLD analysis project Ga0268252, IMG submission 200244) | Agave microbial communities from Guanajuato, Mexico - Mg.Sf.rz (v2) (version 3) | ecosystem: Host-associated > Plants > Phyllosphere > Phylloplane/Leaf | place: Guanajuato, Mexico | collected... | reverse complement strand
TACACCAATATTATCGTCAGATGGACTCCACATTAAATCTACACTTGACGCTGTTGTTCCCATACTATGTAATCCTTTTGGTTGTGTTGGTGCTTCTGTATCAGGAGCCTCAACAGTCGTTTTCACTATAAGCGCTTCACTTTCTTTTGATACATTTCCAGCTGTGTCAATTGCTTTTATAGTATAAGTGTATTCCATACTTGGTTCTAATTGTTTATTAATAAAATGAGTGCCTGGTACGGTATCAATCAACTCTCCATTGCGGAATACTTGATATCCCTTTACCGCCACATTATCCGTAGAAGCGTTCCATATTAGTTCAATACTATTTGCTGTTACTTTTTGAGCTTGAAGGCCATTCGGAATACTTGGTGCCTCTGTGTCTGGTTTCACATCATTAATCAGATTCACATCAATAACATTATAGAACGCATTCACAGTATCCGCTACATCCCATACAGCTAAAATCACATGGTATCCATTACGGTCAGTAGGTACATTGATTTTATGCGCTACATTATTTGAGGCTGCAGAACCATCATGTTGTACAGTACCAATTGGCTCAAAGTCTGCTCTTGTTAACGCTTTATTTGGATCCCATCCTTTTTTTGTAATGTAATAATGCCACTTGCTTGTTAAGTGTGGCGCTGTAAATTTCCAAGTAAACGTATTTTCCCCGCCATTAATTGTATTTTTAAACCAACGATCTATTGTTTGTTGATCTAAAATACCACCAAATTTGCCGCCGGCAGAAGCAATTTGTCCATCAATTGGGCCGGCTTGCGGAAATCCCTTTGGAGCTTCTAAACTTTGTGGTTCGTACATAATGCTTCCACAGTTTACATTCAGCGCACCGTAAGTTTGGCTACATAAAGCGGAACGGCTACCAGGTTTTTCAACAAATCCGTGCGCGTATGCATTTTGAGGAATAAGAGTTGTGCCAATAATTCCAGCTGCTAATGCAACAGCTCCTAGACTTTTTTTGTTCATTTTTAAATTTTTCAGATGTTTAATCATTCGGTTATTCATGTTCATGTCCCCTTCTTGTTATGCTTTGTAGTGTATGTGGGCTTTGATGTAAAAGTATAACAAGAGAGTAAATTGTTTCGGGTACGCGTAAGTTACGCAGGAAATATAGTGAAGATGTATCCTACCCTATATGTGAAATATTTCACTTGACTGATATATCATCACATAGAAACTACTTATATATGTGCAGAAGTTGTGCAGAAATATTTAACTTTTTATTAACAAAAATAACAATCAATGCTAAAATCAACAATTAAAAAGTAAGATTTATATAGCGAATTGTTTAAATGTATCGGGAGACATATATCGAGATAAATCTTCGAAAAATAATGACAACCCTTGTTTTTGATGCATATTCATAAATAAAGTTGGCTCTAATACAACCTGTACCAGAGCCAAACTATTTACTTTATATGAATAATTTCAATTTTAACAGGGAAAGATTTCAGTCCATATACAGAACTAACACTTGAGATAGGGACAGGAAGATTATGGTCAATGAACGAAAATGATTTATATTTTTTCATTAATTCCGTCAATACAATTTTTGCTTCTAATCTAGCTAGGGGAGCACCTAAGCAAAAGTGTATTCCATGGCCAAATGCAAGATGGGGATTTCGACTACGATGTATGTTAAAACTATCAGGTTCTTTAAAATGAAGAGCGTCACGATTAGCTGATCCGAGCCAAGCTGAGATGATTTGATCTACTTGTAGAGTTTGGCCTCCTAATAGAACCTCTTTTTTAACTTTTCGTACAATTCTTTGAGCTGGTGAACGATACCGCAGTACTTCTTCAATTGCTTTTGGAACAAGAGATATATCCTGTTGTATTTGCTTATAAACATCTGGATGTTCTATTAAACAATATAATGAGTTTCCAAGTAAGTTAGTTGTAGTTTCATTTCCTGCTACCAATAGTAATTTACAAAATGATACTACTTCCTTGCCCGAAATATTTTTGTCTACTTCACTTTGAACTAATAAAGAAATAATGTCATTTGAATCTTTTTTTGATTTTCCTCGATTGAGTTGTATGATTTCTTCAAAAAATTCCTCTAATTCATTTTCTGCTTGTAAACGTATATGAAAAAATTCTTTCAAATAATCCGGATCATCATGACTGGGTGAACTTACTATAATATCAGACCACTTCTTGAATCTTTCCATATCATTAACAGAAACACCTAACATTTCAGCAATTACTATAACCGGTAAAGGATAAAATAACTCTCGGACAATATCAAAAGTTTCACGATTAGATAATTGAATAAGAATATCACTTGTGATTTGTTGAATTCTCGGCTCCCATACCTTTAATGCTTTAGGAGTAAAAGACCGATGAACAATAGACCGAATTTGCGTATGTTTTGGTGGATCCATCCCAAGGATACTTTGTGGAAATGGAGACTTTTTTTTCTCAGGCATAACATTAGAAAAAAACTCTTTATCCTCTAAAACTCTTTTTACATCTTCGTACAAAAAGACATTCCACATGTCAGCTTGAGAATTAAAATAAATAGGTTCTTTTTCTCGCATCTCCTTATACCATGCAAATGGTTCATATGGGTCTCCTAAGGCCTGTTTTCCTACTAGCTTATTTGTAGGAATCATAAAGATTGATTGATAAGGTGTTTTCATATATAACAATCTCCCCTCAAAAAATAATTTGCATTACACCGAATGATATTCACCGAATACCATTCGGTGTAATGCAAATTATACAATAATAATCAAAAGTTTCAAAATTCTTTTTCACTTTCAAGATATCAGTTACTATATAGGTAAGGGGGAATAAGGGTTGCATAAAAAAAATTTAACAAAAAGAAAACAACAAGCTCTACAAACACAGAACAATATATTTCTTGTATTTTTAAATTTAACGAAAAAAAAAGAAATTGAAAATATAACTATTGAAGATATTTGTAAAAAAGCAAATATCTCTATTGGTACTTTCTATCATTATTTCTCTTCCAAAGAAGATATTTATCAAAAGTTATTTCAACAAATTGAAGAAAACCTAAATGAAGAATTGGAAAGTATAACTCAACATACGACAATACAAAAAACTATTTTGAATTTCTTTCAATGCATAGCTAAATATACTACTAAATTAGAGTTACATATAAATCTCCTTAACGATTTCAACAAAAAAATATTTGCATATGAACCTTCATTAATTTACAAAACTCTAAACACTTTTGTTAATCAAGGAAGATTTGAAAAAGAATTAACAAATGATATGAGTGTAGAAGAAATAACAACATATCTTTTTACAGTTGCTAGAGGGATTATATTAGACTGGTGTCTTTTAGGTGGAGAGTACTCTCTAGAGCAGCGAATGAATTCTTATATGAAATTAACCCTGAAATCTTTAAAACCATAAATTTTAGTCACACGGTATGTTTTCTTATCCCAAGTCGTACTTTTAGCTAAATTTTATCATTTAAAATCATATGAATATCTTGATTTTAAAAAAGCAGACCCTTCATAAATGCCTTTTGTTTCTTATGTGGAATTAAATTTCAGTTGAATTTCACAATTAATTAGATTTTACTGAGAACTAAAAAAGAGAGCGTAGCTCTCTTTTTTAACTATTTACTATTTAGTTTTGTTTCAAATTCAGGTAAATTAGTTGAAGCGTTACTAAAATTTTGTTCAGAAAGTTGTATAGATTTTTGTGTTTCTTTCATTCTGTCTTTCATTGGAGCAACACCTCGTACTCCTTCCAGTACAGCATTTGCTAATCTTTTTAAAAATTTTTAGAATTTCACTTGTGCATGTGTAGTAGTTTCTGTAAATTTATCAGATTGACTAGCTGAAACTCCGAATGTAAGAGGTGAAAACGATATAGACGGAGAAACTTGGAATGTTGTTTCTTGATGCAAGTACTTACCATAAGCATCTAACTGAGTAGTAGCTGCTAATTTATCAACTGTATAATAAGAGAATGCGGATAAAGTTAGTACTTTTTCGTTATAACAAGCGTAGGATTTAGTAACATTATTAGGTAAATCAATATTTAAAGCATAGCCAGAAGGCCCTTTTGACCATTTGTTGCTGTCCTTGGTATAAGTTGCACTCTTAGATTTAGTTTTGTTACAATCATACTTTAGCTTCCATTTTTGTTGTCCGTATTGTGATCCTTGAGAAGGAGCCCAAAAAGAACTGTTAATACTTGTTCCTATAACATCTATTTTTCTATTACTAGGCATAACACTCCATTCTATTGAAGTTTTTACTCTGTATTTTTGTTTCGCTTTTAATGAGACTATATTAGTTGTAACTTTTTTATAAGATGTGGTACTTGTATCGCTAGAAAGTTTTGCCACACCATTGCTTTTTTGAACTCTTTTTGCTTCTTCAAGTTGAATTCCATTTAAATATGTGTTCTGATCAATTTCAATTTCTTTACTTGAATTATTAACCCCATTTTCAGTAACTTTAATAAACTTTTCATTGGTAGCTACAACTTGGCCATCAATTTCTAAGTTTTTCATTATTTCCATTTCAGGCATGTCCGAAATTTCTTCTTTAGTGAAACCTAAAGACTCTAAATGTTTTATTTGCTCTACATTTAGCTCAGCAGCTTCAACTTTAATACCATCCAAATTAAATACTATAAACCCCATCAAAAAACCAACACACAAGTATATTTTTTTCAAAATAATCCCCCTTAGTTATTTTTATATTTAAATTTAATGATATATAATAAAGTTGTTGCATTTCAAAGGTTTTACTATTGAATTCGAATTTTTATAAATCTGCTTGATAAACCATATATCGACCACTAGAAAGGGTAACGAATACTTGGTTATCTTTAATTTTTACTACAGTGCCGTTAGAAGTATAATTATTTAATTTTGTTTTTGCTTTAACAGAAATTTTATTATTTCCGTCAATCTGAACCAAAAGCATCTGACCAGTGGAACTAATTACTATTGCATGTTTATCCTTGAGGGCCACCACTTTATTCCATTTATAATTTTTACTTTCTTGATCAGTCAGTTCTGAACTCTCAATCTTTTCCCCTTCTTTATTAAAAAGGGCGAATTTTGCACCCTCTCCAACAGCTATTATAGTACCATCAGAAAGTCTGTCAATTGACGTAATATCATGTTTTGTTGATCCCCAATCCCCAAAGTTGATTACGTTTCCATTTGTTAGTGACATGACTTGATATTTTCCTTTATCACCTACCATCAAGATCAGGTGTCCACATAACTGAATTGAATCGTTAATATTCCAATCATTTGGCCATTTTCCTGTTCGTGTTACGCCATAAGAATCACCATCAAGAATAGCATAATAACCTTTATCGTAAACTAATAAAAGCCTTCCATCCAATAGTTTCTTAACAAATCTCGGATTACGTTTGTCCGATAGTTGTCCTTGATCAACTAAACCTGCAGATGAATCTACAACTTTCCATTTTCCTGATGTACCCGCAATAAAAAAGTTACCATCAGATGTTTTTACAATGCCTTTTGTAGGAAAAGAAGGTTTGTTCTTTTCAAGTGCAACCATTGATCCACCAGATTCAGTGCTTAATACAGCTAAATCAGTAGAATTTCCAACAAAAATAGTATCCCCATCGATACCTACAGCTTCCTGAATAGTGCCAATTCCATCCCATTTATTACTCACAACACCATAAAGATTTGCTGCACTTGCACTTGTAGGTAATATCAGTAAAGCGCTTACAAGTAATAATGTAGATAATTTCTTGAATTTAATCATTTTTCCACTCCTTCAAAATATATTTAATAAACTTTATATTAACATATTAACACAACAGGTAATAAAAGGTAAATGCTACACTATATTTATCAAAAGGATTCAGAATAATTAATTATATCATTCAATATGTATATTCGATTATAAAGGTCTTCCTTTAAATCTGGACCTAATATTCCTGTTACTTTAATTTATAAAAACAACTAACTTTTACAGTACTTCTTCAATAACGTAAATTTTTTCTTTTTCACCAAACGGAAGAAGATTCTTGACTGTTAGCGCTTTGCGTATTACTCAAACCCGACAACAAACATGCGTTCTCCGCCAGGTGTACTTCAGCAAAAGTACTAAATCCTGAAGTGTCATCTGTATGCCTCCCAATCGAAACACAGGTTGGAAGCTTAGTTTCATCCTTATAAATAAAAAAATAGGAGGAGTCTATCGTAACAGACTCCTCCTAAAGAAAACCCTTATATATATGTTGGAAATAAATTCATTTTACTAATAATGAATATTCACCATTTTTATCATCGAATTTATAAACATTCAAATAATATTTGCCTGGTTTCGCTACGAATTTCCCCTTTATAGTATTTCCTTCATCTTCACCACAAGCTACGTAATTTTGCATGTCTGATTCATGATAAAGTACCCATGTCATCCCAATATTTTGTTCATTTACTACAGAAATATCTACTTCTTTTGAATCTGTAACATTAAACGTATAAACATCTGTTTGATCAGGAGTAACCAGATTTCCTTTTACAAGCGTATTAAACGGGAGTAGCTTCTCTTCTTCAAGGGAACCGCCTGTTTGCGGATCTTGTTTTACAGTAACTTTTGTCTGTTCTTTACTTTCTTTTCCTCTACTATCTTTCACAGTTAGTTCCACAGTATATGTTCCTTTTTCTCCATATACGTGGGTAGGATTCGCTTTTGTACTTGTTGTACCATCGCCAAAGTTCCATAGATAAGAAATAACTTTTCCATTTTCACTTGTTGTACCGTCGCTATGGAAATGAATTTCTTCATTTACTATCCCGCTGTATGGTCCATTCATATTTACTATAGTACTCGTTTTTTCTTTTTCCTCGGTCGCAACACCATGAAAAACAATATCATATTCATACTGATTAGCTGCATTTACACGATAGTTTACAAAATAAGCTGTAACTGTTTTATAGCCACTCCACTCTTTTTGGGATAACTGCTCTAAAGTTTGGTTTACTTGTTTACTCATCGCTTTCCAATCTTCAGACTCACCTTTTGATGTACCACCTGTGTACTTGCCTTCCACAATAAATGTATTAAAGAATTGCGACTCATATTTTGTAATTTGTGCATCTTTTATATTTGCTACATCTACAATTTCGTTTTTCACTTCAGCTAACGGCTTTGGTGCGTGTTGAATTAAATAATCATTTGTTACTTGCGGTACATTATATTTATCTTGATTATCAATCAACTGCTGCATATATGCTTGATATTCTGCATTCAATTGTGTATTTTTGCTTAATAATTCACGATACGCGTCATAATTTCTCACATCGTTTGCACGGATTAAATCTTGAATCTTATCAAATGTGTCAAATTGATGATTATACAAATAAGACTGCAGTGCAAAGGAATACTTATAAAAGTCCCAAGATCCATATTTGGCGAACAAAGTTTGCTTTGCTGTATAACGGCTTGCTGGATCAGATGATAAGCCACTTATAATACTTTTACGCGGAACAACATTATTTGTACGTGTAGATCCTGCAAAAAATTCTGCATTCCCTTCTTGGAACCAGGTTAAACGTTCATTTTGATACATTTCTCCGCTTCCAAATAAACCAGGAACCTCATATCTTCCTTGTAAATAGTGAGTGAATTCATGACGGAACAACTCTTCTAAACTATAAATACTCTGCTTTGGCGTACGCTCATATGTAAAGAAAGTCCCCTTCTCTTCAATATAAATTCCACCGTTGTTTGTTTCATATCCATATAATTGTCTATTTAATTGATATTCATCTGGATTATTATAAATTACTATTGTTAGTACATCATCAGCATTACCCGGTTCTAGTGCTTTATCATTTCCAATTACACGGTGATATTGTGCTTTTACTTCCTTGGCTGCCCAATATAATCTCTTAATTTTTTCTTCTGTTACTTTATCTCCCGTCTTAAAGACAATAGATCCGTCATCAAATGTATATGTTTTAGGTAAGTATTGTTGTTTCCCTTCTTCACGTATTTTCTGTAAATCTACTGCATTTCCACTATAATCTTTTCCACCATAGTTTGTTTTCATTTGTTCTACGGCTACAAAATATGCTCCACTTAAACGAGGATACAAGTTCATCGCTTGTGTAATAACTTCCAATCCTTTGTTTGGATTACTATGAAATTTCCCTAAACGTCCTGCATAATAAATGCCATTATTAATTAACCAACTATTTTCATTTGTTATATTCCCCAAGAGTGCAATTCTACTAACCTCATTTATAAAGTTATCAATCTTTCCATACCACATTGTTTCATTAGGTTTCTTATTCGTATTCTGTAAATAAGACTGTATATCATAATCAATTCCTTTTACAATTTCATATACAGCTTGTCCTTTTGCATAATTACTTACATACGTAGAAAGGTTATCATTATATTGTCTTAAAATATTTACCGCATACTGTACTGTTTCAGTATCACTAGAAGCATTACTAATTAATTTTCCATACGCAGCTACTACTCTATCTTGCTCGGCTGTACCTAATGCAAAGTTGGGATTCTTTGCAATCGCTTTTAATGCTGGTAAACATTTGTCATGGAAGCTTCTCTCTTTTAAGTAACTTAATTCATTATTATAATATCCCACATAAAAAGCAGAACGTAATACTTCAACAAATGTTTCAATGCCCTTTGAGTCCTCTTTCGTAAACGATTTTCCTCGTTGTCCTAATTCATTAATGATAACGTTCATGCGTTCTTTATTCTGATAAAATGCTTTCGTATCTTGATTAAATTGAAATAAATCAGTAATTTGATTCCAAGAAATTTTTGAGAGTGTATCAATGAGTTCGTTATCAGGCATTTTATTCAGTTCTGCCAGAGAGTAGCTTTGCTTTAATTGAATTTCATCACGTTTCATAACCAGAGTAGGACGTTGTGAAAAATCGCCTACTTTTAAACGCTCTTCAAAAGTCAATGTTTCGTCAGTTTTTGTAGCATGTACGATTTCATCTTTTGAAGTTTCTGTCCCAATTGGTTTCATCTGTAAGATATTATAGGGTACTTTTTCTTCTGCTGATACCTGTGTTTGAATACTTCCAAATGATAATGCCACCGTACTAATCCCAATCATCATTTGAGTAAATTTTAAATTCTTGTTCATAATGTTTCCTCCAATTATATATTCCATCAAAGAATATAACATTTTACATACAGTAATTATTTAAATATGTAATATTTCATATTATATTAAATGCATTTATAGATAATATAATTCAAGGAGTAACATTATTAAATTACTATCTTCTTCCCATCCTTTCATATGAATTATTTAATTTTTTTGTTTGGTATTTACATATTCGTTATACGAATCCAATATCTCTAGTAAGGTCTCGTTAGATATTTGGAGATAATAGTTATAATTCATCAAATAAAATATACCTAATCACATATCTATATAGTGAGATACTACCTCATGTTTGTATACACACAATTTACAATATGCATACTGTATTAAGAGCCCTCCTATGACATAGAAATCTTAGTCACTTACTCTAAAAAATTAAAAAAATCCAAACCCACCAATACCTCTGTAGGTGTGGATGTGGATTTTTAACTTTATTTAGAAATGTAAAATGTTTAAAAATTCTACCTATGTAATTTATAAACTTATAAATTATAACGTAACTAATCCTATTCAACACATACATAGGGCACTAGCAGTTTTTAATTTTTTATCATCTAAAAAAAGAATTATGTACTTTTATACCGATACATTCTAAATAATGGCACTTACAATTATTTAAGGATGTGAAATACCAGTGGGTATAACTGCAAATACTTTTTAGTAATTTCATGAATCGGGAAATTGAATCAGTTGTAGATTCATTTTTAAATAAAGGATATTTTATAATGTAGGATTATGTATTAATGAAGAAATAATTCTGTTTACAAGATCATCTGTTATCCACTCTGTTTGCATATCGTCGGAATCACTTTGATTCATCGAATCAATAAACTTTTTAAATTTCGGAAATAAGACTATAGAGGTAATCCAATAAATCGCATGGTTTGTCGAAAAGAAATGAAAAACCCCTTGTTCTTTCCCTTCCAATAAGATTTCTTTTAATTGTCCAAAATTCCCAATAATATATGGTTTTATTTTTTCTAATTGTGAACTTTCTTTGATAATTGCCTCATATGCAAGCGTTCCAATTTCAGGATGTTGTTTTATATGTGCAATAAAGAAAGTTAAATATTGTCTTAGAGCAGTTTTAGGATTATGCTGCGTTTCTTCAAGAAAATTTGGTAGTTTTTTTGCAAAACCATATTTTTTAAATACCTCTAAGTAAAGGTTCTCTTTTCCGTTAAAGTAATACGAGGCCATAGCAACATTCACCTTTGCTTCTTTTGCAATTTCTTGGATACTTGTACCATCATATCCACTCACTCCAAATTTTTTCTTAGCCGCTTCTAAAATATTTTCAATTGTTTGTTCGCGAGATTTCCCCATTTTATACACCTCATATTAAAATTAATGAATTTTAAAAATATTATGTGCTTTATATCACAATTTTTTCATGAGATTTAATTATATATTTCAAATAACAATTTAACAAATAATTGAATATTAAGCACTCCTTATAAACCCCTATTCTCCCCACTAATAAAAAAGACTTGAGACTATCTATTTCAATAGTTAATCTCTAGCCTTTTACTGGCATAATTAAAAGTTAAAGGGTATTGGATTTTTTTAATCTCAATATCCGATCCTTTTATTTTTAGATTATTAATTGTATTAGCAATATAATTCACAATGGTTGAATATAATATTCGTAATCAGTTACAAAAATTCACAAAAACGAATATGAAACGCCTTTGTATTCCACTGGCTCAACTTTAAAATTGGCTTCTCGATCTTGATAGCGATGTGGAGGGACCTCAGATAATAATAGCTTAATTTTTAATAATGTTCATTTATACCGTCTACTAAGCAATTTAAACCAATCTTCTACTCAAACTGAAGCTTATTAATGAACCTCACTAGTATGTTTGAAGGTTGCTTGTCTTTACTAAGGACCCATCCATAAGACAGAGGCTCAAGGTTAGGTACATCTAATACAATAGAAACCATTTCTTTTTGATTATTTAATAGATTATGTTTGAATGAATAATCCAATCCAATTGTAATAGCTAGTTCTTGCTTCACTGCATTTTCTATTGCTTGCGTATTATTAGAGATGAATAATATATCCACATTCCCATACTTAGAAAATAACTTATTAATGCTATCCCGAATGTATTCATCATCATATAAAACCAAATCCTGATTTACTAACTGTTCTGGTACAAGGATTTTCTCTAATGCAAGTGGAGAATTTTTATTAACTCCCACAACTATTTTAACGTCTATTATTTTTTTAAATGTAAAATTATTATGCCTCTCTCTAAACTTCTCTGATGATGCAATAAATCCAATATCAATCTCGCCTTTTTGAAGGTCTTCTAGTATTTTTTTATGATCTTTTTCATAAACCTTTATATTTACATAAGGATGCTCCTTTTTAAATGTCGAAATTATATTTATTAGTACATGCATAGGTCCAGGGATTGTCGCAATTCTTAACTCCCCGTTTAAAGTATGATTGTAGATTTGCGCTTCTTCTTTCAATTCTTTTACTTGCAGTAGAATATCACTAGCTTTTTTTATAATCGATTTCCCCTCGGAAGTCGGAACTGCCCCCAACCCTCGTGAACGTGCGAAGAGTTTTACTCCCAGTTCATTTTCTAACAAGGAAATAGATTGACTAATTGCTGATAAAGTAACGTGAGACTGGAGTGCAGCCTTAGTAAATGATCCAGTATTCGCTACCGCTACGATATACTCTATTTGTTCAAAATTCATCTTAATACTCCCTTTATTAAGATTTACTTAATTATTAGTAAATATATCTAAATTTTAATGAATTATAAATAGAGTTACAATACAGATAGTTGTTATTAATCTTTCAATTAATAACAATTTTGTATAAACACATTTAACATTCATTATATAAAAATAAAGGAGATGGATAACACTAAACCCGAGAAGAGTCGCTTTTATCACTGGTTGAGACAGAAGAATTGGTAAAGAAACTACATAAAAGTTTGCTCAAAAGAAAATCAAGTTGTAATAGCTAATTTTAATGTGGAGCTAGGTAATGCAACCGCTATAGCCAACCAGGAAAATGTTGGAGGATCGATTGTTATAAAAACAATTGTTTCAAAGTTTAAAGGAACTGAGTGATTAATAGAAAAAACTGTTCAAGCTTTTGAAAGAATTTACATTATGTTTAACAATGCCGGTATTGGCTATCCCACTGCTGTTTTAGAACATGACTTGAATGATTACCATCGTATCATTTATATCAATCAACACGGCGGAACCTATGGTATTATTGGCACCGCTAAAAAGCGCGTGAATTACATATTCATGGTGTAATTATTAATATTGCCTCTGTTTTTAGTTTTCTAGCATCAATAGGTACTTATGCTTATCCTGTTTCAAAGGGTGCTGTTATTATGATGACAAAATCAGCAACTTTAGAGTAAGACGATTATGGAATACGGATATTTGCAATTGCACAAGCAATTGTTGATACACCTATTAGCTGGTATCCAGAGATAGCAGGCAATGCAACTAAAAACAACGAAAAATCCAGGATATGCATCATTTAAATAAGCATTATTAATATGATTAAAAACTTATTACTAAACAAAAAATTTATAGAAATACTATGATGTTTACTAATCAAATGGAAAGTAGGTATTATATATGTGCGGAATAGCGGGATGGGTTGATTGGTCAATGGACCTTTCTAAACAAAAAGAAACTTTAAAAAACATGACAAATTCTATTATACATCGTGGACCAGATGCAGAAGGATTTTGGTTCTCTAAACATGCAGCTTTTGGTCATCGTCGCCTTATTGTAATTGATCCTGAAGGTGGTCTACAACCCATGTTGTATAAGGATGGGGAGACAACTGTTTCACTAACATTTAATGGAGAAATTTATAACTACCAAGAGCTACGTATTGAACTAGAGCATTTGGGCCATGTATTTCAAACAAAATCAGATACCGAGGTATTATTACACGCATATCTAGAATGGAGAGAAGATTGTGTACAACACCTTAACGGGATTTTCGCCTTTGGTATTTGGGACGAGAAATTACAACGACTCATGTTAGCCCGTGATCATTTAGGGGTGAAACCACTCTTTTTTGCACAACGTGATAATTCGATTATCTTCGGATCTGAAATAAAAGTATTACTTTCTCATCCAAATGTACAAGCAGAAGTGGATACAGAAGGACTTTCCGAAATCTTCTGTCTTGGTCCAATGCGAACACCTGGTCATGCAGTATTTAAAGATTTACATGAAGTGCGCGGAGGACACTACATTCTGTTTACTTCTAATAAAACTGAAAGTAAGCAATACTGGAAGCTAGAAAGCAAACCACATACAGATGATATAAATACTACAGTTAATACAATTCAATCTATTTTAGAGGATACAGTGAAACGACAATTAGTTGCCGATAGACCCGTGGTTACAATGTTATCAGGAGGTTTAGATTCCAGTGGTTTAACTGGATTGGCAGGAAATGAATTCAAACAAATCGGAAAGACACTTCATACTTATTCTCTAACTTTTACAAATGAAGAACGAGATTTCGAAGAAGATTTTCTTCGCCGTGATCGGGATGAACCTTGGGTACAACGTGTATCTGAGCATGTTGGAACACAACATCATTCTTTTGAATTAGGATCTGAAAAACTCATTGAAAATTTATTAATTCCAATGAGGGCTCGTGACTTACCAGGTGTTGGGGAACTTGAAACATCTTTGTATCTTCTCTTTAAAGAAATGAAAAAAGATGCTACAGTAGCCCTTTCAGGAGAATCAGCAGATGAAGTTTTTTCTGGATATCCTTGGTTCCATCAAGAAGAGTTTTTAAAAGCGGATATTTTCCCTTGGAATGTAAACTATTCTTATATTACAGAAATTTTATCAGAAGACTTAAAAACAAAAATAAATCCTATCAACTATCAAAAACAACGTTTTCAAGAAGCTGTAAATGAAATACCCTTTTTAGAAGGAGAAAATGATTTACAAGCAAAACAACGTCAAATGTCTTATATGTTTATTACACGCTTCCTACCTTTTATGTTAGAGAGAAAAGATCGTACTAGCATGATGACAGGTTTTGAAGTACGTGTTCCATTTTGTGACTATCGACTGGTTGAATATCTCTGGAATGTACCGTTTGAAATAAAAAGTATCGATAATATTGAAAAGGGAATTTTACGTCGAGCTTTCCAGACTGTTCTTCCCACAGATGTATGTTATCGTAAAAAAAGTGCATATCCAAGTACAAAAGATAACGCCTATTTACAAGGAATTAATGTATGGATGCTAGATGTATTAAACGATAATACCTCTCCTATTCTACCTCTTATTAACGTAGAAAAGGTTCGTTCAGTTGTACTAGGTACAGATGAAATCATTACTGGTAATGAAGCTAGAGGTTTAATTGATTATCTACTTCAAGTAAATAGCTGGCTTCAAGAATATCAAATTAAACTTATCTAAAATATATTCGATAGATAACAAAGTAACATTTTATATATGTCGAACAATTAAGATGGATCCCTGCCATCCCTTGTTCGAAGCCAATTCATCTCCCGCCTACTCACTGGGCTGTAACCCTTCACGCTCCTTGAGGAAGGAGTCTTCTTGGCTAAGATGATAAAAACCGTAAAGATTAGAAATCCTTACGGTTTTTATTTGGATCATTTACATGCGTTGCGTATTCGGATTTATATAGTTATTCTGAATCACTTTATTTTTAAAAATTTAACTTCATTAGATTTATTTAATTGTAGCCTCCACTTTTATTTGTTCTTTTTGGGTATTGTTATCTATAGCTATATATATTTTTTCAATTTTATAGACGGTATTTCTTGGCAATAACAATTCGTATTGCCCTGGATACGCAGTCAAGTCATCTGAATTCATATAAGCACCATGAGTCCCAGAGCCTACCTTAAATTCTGTCATAACTGGTCTGGTTTTGGCATATCCGGCATCCATAAGTATAGAAGTACTTATATATCCAAATTCAGTTATTGTTTTTCCTTGGAATTTTTTTTGTATTTCCTTGAATTTCTCCCTATCAACCTTGCCATTTTTTATTATGGAATTATCATACTCCTTTCCAAAAATCCATGCATCATCCCCTCGATACACTTTTATATTGTCATTCACTTTTGCCTCTTTTCTATTTAATGCTTTATCTAAGGATTCAATTTTTTTCTTCATTGTAGGATCAGAATCTAATTTACCCGCATG
>Ga0268252_1001178_pt1 | contig 15397 bp, 11 predicted proteins | sample AgamicMgSfrz_FD_200244 | JGI IMG/M metagenome (GOLD analysis project Ga0268252, IMG submission 200244) | Agave microbial communities from Guanajuato, Mexico - Mg.Sf.rz (v2) (version 3) | ecosystem: Host-associated > Plants > Phyllosphere > Phylloplane/Leaf | place: Guanajuato, Mexico | collected... | reverse complement strand
AATTAAAAGAAACAACAGCAAAAACTGAGGAACCTAAAGAAGAAAAAGAGGCTCCTACTGTAGATGAAAGTCAATTCAATATGTACGCTGGAAGCTTGACAGGTGGTACGTTCATTACTACTACTGAATTACAAGAGGGAAACAAAGCTTTTGTTAAATATGCTGATTCATTCGCAACATACAAAGCAGAAAATCCAAATAGCTCTGTAACAGAAGATGATTACAAGATGTATTTTGAAGGTGGAGACGCAATTCAAAAGATCATGGTAGGCGAGCCAGCGAGATTGTTGAAACAGTTTGAGAGTTTAGAATCAGTATCACTAACTTTACCATTTGAAGGAAAAAGATACTCTACAGAAATCACACGAGAAGAATTAAACAGCTACTTAGGTTTTAAGATTGAGAGTCTAGGTGAAGATAGCGAGGCATGGAGAACTAAGTTTTCAGATGAATATATTTATAATGAAGCGAAAAGAAATGAAATGTTTAATAAATTTGTGACAGTTCAGTAATAACTCATTAGGATGAGTGTAAATTAGTGCATTAATCCCTAAGCGCCTAGGGGATTCATCCAATAGGGTTGCAATATAAAATGATATCGAGGGAGAGAAAAGAAATGGTGGATTTTTTAGGTGTTATTGGTTTATTAGGGTTTATAGTGTTTTTGATTTGGGGGATTGTTAGGGCTATACGAAAGAAGAAAGCTAAAAAATATTTTTTAATTTCTGTTGGTAGTTTAATTCTTTTTTTAGTCTTTGCAGTTATTGGTGGAGAGCAAATGCAAAAAGAAGAGGAAGCGCAACGTGCTAAAGAGGCTAAAATGCAAGCTGAAAGAGAAGCAAGAATTGAGAAGAAACCAGCCACTACAGTAAGTACAACTGTAAAGCCTACCCTTAAGTTTGTAGAAGCAGCAGGAATTGTTTACAAAATGGAAGGGGATACAAGAAGCGCAGACGTTGATATGACTAAAGCCAAATTTATTAAAACAAGCGTCATGAAAGGTTATCTTACTACTAAGATGAAAGACCATGTTTACATGTATGCTGATGTAGGTAAATCAGGAGAATGGATTCAAGCAACATTTGATGATAAAGACAATGTAGTTAAGAAAGTGGAAATGAGCCCTAACCTAGAAAAGAAAGTAGTTACTTCTGTAGATAAAGAAAAAGCAACAGAGACAGCTAAGAAAGAAGAAGCTCAAAAGAAAGCTGATGAACAAAAGGAACAAGAAGAGCAAAAAGCTAAAGAAGAAGCTCAAGCTAAAGCAGCAGAAGAAAAACGTAAGCAGGAAGAAGCAGCTCGTGTTGCTGAAGAAAAGCGTGTAGCAGAACAGAAACAAAAAGAACAAGAAGCGTTACAAGCAAAACAACAAGCTGAAGCAGAACAAGCACGTAAAGAAGCTGAAGAAAAGGCTCAAGCTGAAGCACAAGCACAAGCTCAACAACACCAACAATCTCAGACAGTGTACTTTAAAAACTGTACTGAAGCTAGGGCAGCAGGAGCAGCACCTGTTTACCAAGGACAACCGGGTTACGCTAAACATCTAGACCGTGATGGTGATGGAGTTGGCTGTGATCAATAATAACTCGTTAAAATGAGCATAAACAGGAAATATAATAAAGGAAAAGATCTCCAGTAATGGAGGTCTTCTTTTATTTCTCCAGGTTCCATCTCTTTTTTCCTTAAGCCTTATGACCACCCATAAGGCCATTTCGATAACGAACGGTTGAATGCTCCAGGTGGCTTGAAGCCCGCAGCAAACTATTCTTTCCATAGCGCATCCGAATGTCATCAATCGTTTTGGCAAGAGCATAGGCTCTTTCACGATGATCAATGTCCTCGAATAAGCTCATTTGCTCCTCTTCTTGGATGCTTGTATTCGATAATGAAATGCCAATGGAGCGAATCGGCATGCCACTATCAAAGGTATGTAAAATGATTAAACAGTATGGAAAGATATCTTGGCTTAAGTTCGAAGCTCTCCCCATTTTCTTTTGTCTGGAGAAGCCTCCACCTGTTTGTTTGCTGTAGCCAATAGATAAATGGATTGTTTGAGCCACCACTTGATGCATGCGTAAGCGAAAACAGACGTCATCCAAGAGTTCCAACAGCAATAACTCCACTTCTTTTCGGTTTGTATAATCACGGAATAGAATCTGACTCTTTCCAAAGGAACGAGAGCTAGGAATGTACACATCAGAAATGCGACTAAAATCAATCCCATTCGCATGTTGGTGCAACTCTTCGCCTAGTATGCCAAATTCTTTCTGTAACATCTCTTTTGAAGAAAGAGCGAGTTCTTTGATGGTGTGAATGCCTAACTGGTGTAAGCGTCTTTCTGTAGCAGACGAGATCCCCCAGAAATCCTTCATCGGATGGATGGACCACAACTTAAAGGGAATATCCTCATATCGCCAATATGCAACTCCTGTTGGGCTATTCTTGGCCTCATGATCTAAGCTCACCTTCGCCAGTAAGAGATTCGGACCTATTCCTACAGTAGCTGTCAGCCGTGTTTTTCGATAAATCTCGTTGATGATTTTATGGGCTAATTCTTCTGGCGTTTGAGCGAATAAATGCAAAGAAGCTGTTGCATCAATAAACAACTCATCAATGCTATAGGCATGAAAGTCCTCAGGAGCCACATACTGTAACACCAAACTCGAAATATAGTTCGAAGCCTTGATATATCTCTCCATGGATGGATTCACCACATGGATATCTTTCCTTTTAGGAATGTCGAAAAGGCGACTTCCTGTTTTGATCCCTTCCTTCTTTAATAAAGGTGTGGCAGCTAACACAACCGATCCTGACCTTTTGATATCTCCTACCACCGCAAGCCTTGTTTTCAACGGATCTAATCCCCTTATGACAGAAGAAACCGAAGCGAAGAACGATTTCATATCGATACAAATAATGACTCTGTTTGGTAGCTGACCATAATCCATTGAAAGAACTCCTTAAATAAAAGAACGTTTGTTCTCTATATTATATACGAACAAATGTTCTTTATTCAACAAAAACTCTAAAGTTTTCCCGATTATTGCCATAATACATATTTAAAAGAGATTATTTGCAATAGGAGTATAGTTTTATCTTCATTAATTTAATTAGTTAAAATATTTTAATAACAAGGGTTAAAAGTCTAGTTATTTGAAGTATAATCTCGGGAAAATATATAGAAATTTTCTGATAAAATAGTGCTTTTTATATATAAAAAGAGTAAAATTAGTAAAATGAGCTTTATAAAGATAAAAGTATTTAGATAAATAAATTATAGAAATCTTCTAACGATAAAATCTAGGCTGGTAAAGGTGAAAAAATGATGTATGCATACATAGATGGCGACGATATTGGTTTGAAAATTGAAAATAGTTTTATGAATAATGATGAAACGGGATTAGCCACCCTCAGTAATTCTTTAAGAAATATTGTAAATGAAATAACGATTAAGTTAATTAATTGTGGTTACGAAGTAATATTTGGTGCGGCTGATGGGATAATATGCAAGAAAAAAGAACTGGATATAGAAGAATTGATTAGGCTTACTGATTGTATGAGTGAAAAATTAACATTTTCAATAGGAGTTGGAACAAGCTTAAAAGATTCTTATATTGCCCTCAGGTATGCCAAATGTAGTGGTAAAAATCTTGCAGTTAATTATACCAAAGGTAATTTTTTTATAATTAATTAATCAATCAGTCTACATCTATTTTTCTATTCATCACTAAAAGGGAGTTAGGAGAAATTATGGACAATAAAAAAATATTTAAAATCCTCTCTATTGATGGGGGGGGAATAAAAGGGCTATATTCAGCTGTTATCTTAGCTGATTTCGAAGAACGGTATGGAAAGTTAAGTAATTATTTTGATTTAATTTGTGGTACTTCTACGGGCGGAATAATTGCATTAGCTTTGGCTGCAGACATACCAGCCAAGGAAGTTGTAAATCTTTATAAAGAGCATGGGCCCAAAATTTTCCCATATAATAATAGTTTTTATCGTCAACTGCAAAAATTTAAACAAATTTTAATAACATCCAAATACAGTGAAAAAGTTTTAAAAGATGCTCTAGAAAAGGTTTTTGGAGAAATGAGAATAAAAGATTGTAAAACAAATGTTTTAATTCCCACCTCTAATATCACTCGAGGTACACCTTGTATTATAAAAAATGATCATAGCCCAGGTCTTGGAAGGGATTGTAATCATTTATTAGTGGATGTTGCATTAGCAACTGCTGCTGCACCAACTTATTTTCCGATTCAAAAAATACCGACAATGAGTTACCCTGATGATCAGTTTGCTGATGGAGGGTTGTTTGGAAACAACCCTTCCTTACATGGCATACAGGAAGCATATCATTTTTTTATTGGAAAAGAGAACAAGGAGTATACAGATTTCAGCCTTTTATCTGTTTCAACTCTACATCAAAATTTTTCTTTTGAAAAAGCGCTCAAAGTTCGCCGTCGTTCGTTTGCACTTTGGAATTCTAAATTAATTTCCTTAATGATGGACTTACAATCAATTTCAACCCACTATCATATTGAATACTTAAATAAATCATTGAACGGACAATATTTAAGGATTGAAAGTGAGTCTTTAACAAAAAAAGAGAGTAAGTTAATAGATATAGATAAAGCAGGAAAGAAATCTATTAAACTTTTAATAGATAAAGGACATGAATCAAGTAATAAATGGTTACCTGATTCCCGTTTACAACATTTCTTTAATTTAAACAATACTGAAGTAGAGTTGAGGAGGAAACAAATTGGCACAGTGTAATGAGTTATTCTTAAAGTTAAATGATGAAATCAGCCTAAAACCTACAAAAAAAAGCAAACTAAGAACTTCTAGAAATGCTCTTCGTAAAAAAATTCAAGACCATTTTGAAGAAAATTTAAAGGTATCTACACCTAAATTTTGGGGACAAGGATCTTATATGATGAATACTACGATTGTACCTATAGAAGGAGAGTTTGATATTGATGATGGCGTCTACCTCATTCACTTGTCCGGAATGGAGGAGAAAGACTGGCCTTCTACTAGTACTGTGCACAGTTGGGTTCTAAAGGCTGTGGAAGGACATACAAGTACATCTCCAATGGATAAAAATACATGTGTTCGTGTTATTTATAAAGATGATTACCATATTGATTTCCCTATCTATATTAAGGGTAAGGATGCAGATCATCCTAAATTAGCGCATAAGACAAAAGGTTGGGTAGACAGTGATCCTAAAGAACTAACTAATTGGTTTAATTGTGAAGTTAATGAAAAGGGTGCACAACTAAAGCGGATGGTACGTTACTTTAAAAAGTGGAAGGATTATAAAAAAGGCAGCGACAAGTTTCCAAGTGGTATGATTTTTACCATTCTAGCAGCAAATCACTTTATTCAAGGCTATGAAGAAGATGATGATTCAGCTTTTATTGCAATTGCTAAAGAAGTCTATGACTCCTTAAATTCTACATTTACTTTAAAAAGACCCGTTTTTCCAGAAGAAGAGTTATTTGATGGATGGTCCGAGACAGCAAAGACAAATTTTCTCAGTAAATTGTCAACTCTTGTCACAAGTGGTCAAAGAGCATTAGAAAAAGAAAGCAAAAAAGAAGCCGCCGATATTTGGAGAAACCTTTTTGGTGAAAGCTTTCCTGAGTATTCTTCTCCTGAAGAGAGAGTAAACAAGGGGTATGCTTTACAAACTTCACAACCAGCAGTATTAGGGAATTATGGACGCTCGTCATAGTTTAGTAGATATATATGAACGTATACAGAAGGAATCAGTTAGTTATCTCATTGATAAATACCAAGCTAAAGTTTTAGAGGGAAATAGCGAGAGATATAAGTATCCAGTAATTCTCGAAATCCCCGTTATTGTGGCGGACTTTAACATTAAACTATTGGTCAGTCTGCCCTTTAATTTTCCTGATTCATTTCCAAAACTCAAGCTAGAAGAAAGTAGCTTTAATATTTTATATCCTTTGCCCCATTTAGATAAATTTAAAACATTGTGCCTTTTTGACGAGGTATTAGCGAGCCCAAATCCAAATAATCCCTTAGGAATATTGGATAGTTCTATCGAGAAAGCAAAGGATATTTTATCTGCAGGAATATTAAAGCAAAACCCAAATGAATTCACAGAGGAATTTGAATCTTACTGGCTTCAAGAGAGTAAGGGCTGCTATTTATCAATTGTGGAACCTTCTATTACTAAGAAAGAAATATATTTTATTCCTTTTAAATTTCCAAATTGGCTTCAAAAAGGCTTGTTTGCTGATAACAAAGGTGCTGCAATTAAATGGGTTCAAAATCTAGGTGGAAGAATAAACGAAGAAGATTTTAAAAAGGTGTTATATATCCCATTAACTGAACCTATGTTGTTTCCCTTTCCTAACCGTAATAAAGATATATATCAATTATTAAAAGGAAAGAAGTTAGTTCTTCAAGCTCTTTCTAATTTTTTAACTAAATATAAGAGACCCTCAAAAGTGTTATTCTCCATTAAATCTGAAAATGAATATACGTGGGGAGTATGGGAACATGCTAAACCCTTTAAAAGAACAATCTCACATTATAAAGGAAAACAAAAAATTCAAACCAACCTTAAGGGATTTCGAAAAGGTACCCAGCATGGATGGATAGAGCTAGCAAAAGATTTTGCAAATATGGAGATAAACAAATATTCAATTGAAGATGTTCGGTCTATTAGATTAAAAAATCGTGGAGGAGATGGAAAAACAGAAAATCATGGTTTAAAGGTAGCAGTTATCGGCTGTGGAGCATTGGGAAGTCATATAGCTCAAGGATTAATTGATATTGGAATAGAGCACTTATTATTAATTGATCCTGATAAGCTTAACTTTGAAAATATTAGTAGACACTTATGCGGTGCTAGTGACGTAGGTCAGTACAAACCAGAAGTGGTTAAAAATAAATTAAGAAAACATTACCCTACGAGTAAAATAGATGTTTACAATGGTAATGTGTTGTCATTATTAGCAACTAGTCCAAAGTCCTTAAATTCTTATGATCTAATTATTGTAGCTATCAGTCACTTACCTACAGAGTTAAGGTTGAATGAACTACAGACTAATGAGTATATCACTAAGCCTATTCTTAATTTATGGATAGAACCATATTTAGCAGGTGGACACGCCATCTGGATCAACCCTAGAGATAAAATATCTATTAATTCTTTATTTAAAGACAATGGTGAATATAAAAACCAGGTGTTAAAGAATGGAAATGCATATACAAAAAAAGAACTTGGCTGTAATACGTCTTATGTGCCTTACGGTGCACTTGAATTAAAAAGATTTATCAATGACATAATGCTATTCATAGGAAACCAATTAAACGATGATACAAGTAATAGCAAAACTGTTACATGGTTAGGAAATTTAACTGATCAAAAAAAACATAAACGCCTCTTGGCACCTAAGTGGGTAGGGGCATCTGATTTTTCTGTACGTATTAATAATATAGAAAATAATCAAGAAAGTGTTGATTGATGTGATATATAAATTTGGTGATAAACAAGTTATCTTTACAAACCCAGTAGCGAAAGCACTTCATTCGTATAAACAAATTAGAAAAGAACAGCATGAATCTGGCGGAATTTTACTTGGAAAGATTTATAAAGACTTAATTGTAGTAGATACGATATCTGAACCCTCAAAAGTAGATAAATCAGGTAGATACTATTTTGAAAGAAATGTATGTGAAGCACAAAAAATTATTAAAAGTGCATGGAGCCAGTCACAAGGCGAAAGAGTATATTTAGGGGAATGGCATACACACCCAGAAAATACTCCTACTCCTTCAAGTGATGATAAAAAGTTAATTCGTAATATGTTGAAAGAATCCGTTATGGAAATAGACTTCTTAATCATGGTAATAATAGGAATCGAAGATAACTATGTTGCTGTTATACAAAAAGGAAAAAAACATTTGGTTCAGTTGGATAAATTAGAAGCAAAAGATGGTCTTAAGATCACATTGTATGAGAACTGTTATGGTAAAATATGTGGTTTTAAAGCCACTGGATATCTTAGCCTTGGCTCATATGGGCATGATGTTTACAATGCCGCCTTTTCACAAATATCCTGGGGTACAGTCAATTCTATTATTTTATTAACTACTCCCTCAGATTATATCTTAGATGAAACAACAGCTTTTCTAAGGTTTGTGATTCCTTCCTTGCAAAAAGAGAAGGATGCGGAAGTATTTCTTTTAACAGACTCCATGGCTATTCATCTACAAATGCTCCTTGAGGAAATGAAATATAAAAATCTAGAGAATATAATAAGTGTAAAAACAGAAATTCTTAGTTAAGGCCAGAAATTCACATTGAGCAACTTAAAAACATCCCTTATTATATCGATTAAAAGGAAACCCTTTACTGTGTAGTGAAGGGTTTCTCTTTTTCTTTATTTCAACAATATTGCTTGGAGATATAATTTTTTGATTTCTTATCAGGTTATTAGCGACCACATGAAAATATAATTTACTATACTTGTTTTATTTAATAGGTCTTGCATTAGATGCTTGTGAAATTTTTTGAATAATTAAATCAACTATTTCACATATATTTGTATCTCTAATATCAATGTATCCTGTTGTAGGTAAAAGTCCTGAAATTTTAGTATCATCAAGCCTTAAAGGTAAAATATATTCATGCTTTTCTCTAAAAGATTTTGCTTGTGCTGCTTGGCGCTCTAAGTTTGTCCAATGTTTTTCTGCATAGCTTTTTGAAACTATCATCAAGCAGTATTTTGCCTTTTCTCCATATACATTACTTAAATGGGCGTATAAATCTTTCCCCCACAAATTTGCTCTTTCAAAATTATCATAAAATACTCTTATACCTAACTTATTTAACTTTTCTGCTATTTCTTCAGCAATTTTCCTATCTTCGCCAGCAAATGAAATTGCAATATCATAATTCTTCTTGCTTATATTAGTTAATTCCCATCGGATATCATCATTTTTAACCCACAAATGTTCACTGAAGTGGCCAACTATATGAGAAATTGTATTATATGGGGTTTGTAAATTTTTATCACTATACTCCCCATTATCATATGAGGGAAAGTCGTTATCATGTATATCCAAAATTGATAGAACAATATCAGATTCATTTATGACGAAACGATTATTTTCCTTAGCGTATCTCATACAGTTATCTATTATTTGAAATCTATCATTGTATTTATCTTCTATTGAATAATAATTCTCTACCGAATAGTCTTCCCCTCTATCCTTATTTAAAATTTCTTCTATAAAACTGCTTGCTAATTTAGAATTTCCGCCGTATCTATTAATAATTTCTTCAAACTCAGGAAACTTATTAATTAAAGGTAATAATAAATCGGAAAAAAGAAAGGTAATATTTTTATTAAAACATAATAATTCACTTTCAACTAAAATATTTAAGGAATTTTTATTAATAGTAAAACCTTTATTTTCTATAAAATTTATTAAGTCATCTTTTAGGTCTGTTATAATATTTTCCAAATCATCTATCTCCTTAAGATAGCAAATTAATAATTAAAATCTATTATATTTACAACAGGTATATTGTAACATACTAGGTAAAAATATATAATTACTACTATTCCTTATTGAACCTCATACTTATAATACGTTTCACCATAAAAGTACTGATAATATAACATTTTATCAATAGAAGATGTTTGTACAAATATAAGTCTTTAAGGAGATAACGATAAAGATTTATGGAGGAAGCCTAGATATGGAAAGCAAAATACGACACCTAGAAATGATTCAAACTGTGATCTCCCGTATGAATTCTAACTCTTTCTTACTAAAAGGGTGGACAGTCACAATCGTTGTTGCTTTATTTGCATTTGCTAATATTAAAGATATGGACTCAAATTTCATTGTATTGGCAATCTTACCCACACTATTTTTCTGGGGATTAGATGCATTTTTCATTCATCAAGAATGGTTATTTATAAAATTATATGAATTTGTAGCTATTCAAGATGACGAAGATATTAACTATTCAATGAATACGACACCTTTCGAACATCAAGTAAAAAAATGGAAAGAAGCTTTACTTTCAAAGACAATCTTGTCCTTTTATTTTCCAATTACAATTCTTATTATAGTAGCGTATATCTTGTTAAGATAAGTTTATTTAAAAATATGGAGTGAGGTAAATGAATTACTTACAGGTTGAATCTGAAGATATTAAAAATTTGGATGACTTTGAACTAACTAAGTTATTATCACTTTTGCTTTATAACGAAGCCAATAAATTCAATTTAGTGAAGAATTCGATATCAGTAGCATTAAATATTACGGTAGCAGATGGTGGTGAGGATGGTCATATAAAGTGGGAAAATGAAATTGAGAAAACAGATTGGATTCCAAGTAGGTATACACTTTTTCAAGTAAAAGCAACAGATATGGCACCTGGAACTTGCAAGAAGGAAGTTTTAACTCCAGAAAATTCATTAAAACCTAGGGTTGAAGATGTAATAAAAGCTAAAGGTACCTATATCCTTTTTCATAATAGGGAGTTGAATGAACAGCAAATTCAAACAAGGATTGCTGCATTTGAAGAATCTATCTCCTCTGTAATCCCAGGAGCTAAACCATGTATAGAAATTTATGATGCTAGTAAAATTGCAAGTTGGTGTAATAATTACTTAGCAGTGGTTTGTGCAGTTTGGGGATGGAATGGAAAGCACATTTTATCCGGAAGTAAAACTTATGAAGATTGGAATGGACACAAAGAATTTCAGTCAGAGTTTATTTCCACTTATAAAACAGAACAGATTATTAGCGATTTGGGAAAATACTTTGAATCAGAAAAAAAGATAGCTAGGATAATTGGTCTTCCTGGTAAAGGGAAAACTAGATTAGCATTACAAGTCTTCAGAAATAGCAATGATATTGAAATAGAATCTCTAAGAAAGAGGGTTATTTATATAGATGCCACCTATTCTAAAGAAAATATACTATCCTCTGTTATTTCATGGAGAAATTTAAACATGTCTGGAATTGTAGTTGTTGATAATTGTGACTATGAATTGCACAAAGCACTAAAGTCAGAAATAGAACATACTGAAAGCAACCTTAGCCTTTTGACTATAGATTTTAACTTGCATGAGTCTATATCTTCAGATCCTTTAATAAACTTAGAAGATGTTCCTAAAGAAATAATTGAAGGGATTTTAAAAAACTCATACCCAGAAATGGATAAACAGGATTTGGAAAGAATCGTTACATTTGCCGATGGATTTCCTAGTATAGCGACATTGTTAGCAGAAGCTAGAATAAATGATTTTAAAAGTATAGGAAGTATTCAAGATACCACTTTGGTTCATAAACTTCTATGGGGAAGAGATAATATAGATGAAAAAGCCTTAAAAGTGATAGAATCTTGTGCAGTTTTTGAACATTTAGGATTTGAAGATGAAAAAGAATTTGAAATGAAGTATGTAGCTGAAAATATCTGCGGAATAACATTAGATGAGTTCTACGAAAAGTGCCAATATTTTCTAAAGAAAAAAAGAATAGTTAAGCATGGACGTTATATAAAGTTAGTTCCTAAAACTTTAGCAATTACGCTTGCTGCTCAGTGGTGGGAAAAATGCAGACCACAAAAAGCACAAGAAGTTTTGTCAAATTCAACTTTACCTTCATCCATGATAGAACAATTATGTAGTCAAATTTCTAAATTGCACTTTTTAGAGAAAGCTCAAGAGTTAACAGTTAAATTATGTGGCGTACAAGCCCCTTTTGGCCAAGCAGAAATACTAAGTTCTGAGGTAGGGTCCCGTATTTTCTGCTCATTTGTAGAAATAGACCCTATTATAACTGTAGAAACGTTAGATCGTGAGTTCGGTCAAATGAGTATTAGCGATTTAAAGGATGTAAAGGAAGGTAGAAGAAACTTAGTTAGATCCCTAGAAAAATTATGTTTTTGGGAAAACACATTCGATGAAGCAGCAAAAATTTTAGGACGTTTTGCTGCTGCTGAAAATGAACACTGGGCTAATAATGCTACAGGACAATTCTTACAATTGTTTCACTATACACTATCCGGTACACAAGCGCACTTAAAAAATCGAGTTTCCATAATTAGTTGGGCATTATCCTCTGAAGAAAAGGAGCTTAAAAAATTAGCAATAGAGGCGGCAGGACATGCTCTTATGACCCGAGGTTTTTCAAGAATGATAGGAGTAGAAAATCAAGGAAGCCGACCTGTTCAACAGGAATGGAGACCTAAAAATTGGGGGGAAATCTTCGATTATTGGGATCAAGTGTTGGCTTTACTAACTGAATTAATCATGAAAGATGATGAGTTTTCAGAATTTATATCAGAACAGATAGCGAACAATGTATCCCAATTAATACGAAGTGGCTACGTTTATAACATGGATAAGATATTAAAAACCATTTTTGAAAAACGTAATAATTTTTGGCCGGAATTTTTAGATGAATTAAATTCAATTCTAAAATTTGAAGAATCTAAAATACCAGAAGAAATCTTAAAAATAATCATGTCTTGGAAAAAACAATTAATGCCTCGAGATACAATTAATCAGATAAGATTAATTGTTTGCAATGCTAATAGTGACTATATAGAAGACAAAGGTAATGAGATAAAATATAGAGATGCGGCTTTGGATAGAATAAATGACTTCTTAGATTATCTATATCCTAAACATATTGAAGAACTCAAGAATAATATTCATATCCTATTAACGGGGGAGCAGAAACAGACCTTTTATTTTGCTAAGGAATTATCTAATAGGATGAACTATGAAGAGAAAATAGAGTTTTTGAAATTAGTGGATAAAGAAATAATGTTACTTGTTGGTTCAGAGAAGATATTTAGTTTTAATTTACTAGGCGGGGTTTTATATTCATTACAATCAAGTCATCCAGATCTATTAAATGATTTTTTAGATGAATTAGATTCAAAGAAGTATTCGTATATTCTTGGTGAGATAATCCGATATATTGAAGTGGATAAGAGAATTTTAAACCGTTTATTACATTATGTTGAGAGAGAAATAATAAGTACTGAATCTTTGTTGTCTTTAGCTTACGGTCCAGCTCTCAATAATATTAGTGAAGATAATTTAATATCCTTTTTAGAAAAACTGTTTAGATTACCAAAAGGCAAAAACCAAGTGATTATTTGGAAAATATATCACAGGTATTATCTAAATAATAGAAGAATAACCCCTGAATTTTCCTCTTTTATAATGGATTTTTTTGAAGAATTATCAATTTTGTTCTTAGAAAAAGTAGCTTTTTATGAGGTTGAGGATTTATTAACTCAACTCTATAACCTTGAAGAGGTAAACAAGGAGTATTTAACAGAAAAATTAATTAATAATTTTTTCAAGGTGTTAGAGCAAAAAAGGACATATGCTGTAGATAGTAACATTAGTGAGTATTTAGATACAATTATTAAATATGACCCCGTTAAAGGATGGGAATTAATCTCTAAAAAACTATTAGAATCTGAAGGGTTATTCAAATTTAGATTAGTGGACATCATGAGTGATACAATGTCGAGTGGAAATCCTGCACCTATACAAAATGTTCCCATAGAGACATTGAAACATTGGGCTACTACCGATAAGAAGGCACCACAAATTTTAGCAGAAGTATATCCTGTAGATGTAAAAGTAGAGGATAGAGAAAAAAGCTTAATTCATTTCTTGGTAACAGAATTTGGTATTGATGAAATAGTTTTAAGGAATATTGATCGTCAATTACGCTCTTTTAGTTGGAATGGATCCTTAATTCCTTATTATGAAGGTCTGATTAGCTTTTATAAATCTTATAATGGTTCATATGCTCATATAAAGCAATGGGCGAATAAAAATATTCGTTACTTAGAAGCAGAAATAAGAAGGGAAAAAATAAGAGAAGATGAAGAAAAGTTACGATTTTGATTAAAGTTTATACATCTTAATCAATCATTATTTTAAACTAATTCCACTCTTTATTTATTGCTTTAGAGAAGCTTTTGTTCTTACTAAACAAAAGCTTCTTTTTGATGAGTTTCTTCTATTTTTTTTGCCATAAACGTTCGTAAAAATATATGTATTTTTGAATACGTTCGTAATTTATTTTTAAACTTAAACGAACGATAAAAACGATAGATTTTTTATCCAAAAGAAAAGTCCGTAAACGTATACTTTTACGGACGGAAGGGCTAACCTATAGAAAAATAAAGAGCACTTTATTCATTATTTTTAGTCTCGTTCTTTTCTTGATTGAGATTGTTATTGGAATTTAAGGATCCCTTTAATTTTCCATCTTTCTAAGTCTCTCTCATTTATCATTTAACTTATATATTTGGCGAGCTATTGCTTCCAAAATATAAACAACCGGTACTTGCGTAGTTATATCCGAATATGTAACTTCATTTTCGGTTAAATGTTGCAGGTTATGACTGTTTGAAGTTTCAAACCTCTCTTCTGTTACATAGTATGAAACATTTATATCCGATATTTTAGCTATAGTTGAATATTTACTATTCGTAATACTAATGACTTTAATCCCCTGCTCTTTCAATTGATTAATATGAGTAATGATAGGTGGAGTTTCTCCAGATACAGACAAAGCTATCGCTACACTATTTGAAAGAAGTTTGGTGTGAATAGGAAAATAAGGATCCTTTATATACATTGAAAACTTACCAACACTTGAGAAATACCGAGCTCCATATTCAGCCATAATACCGGAACTCCCTATCCCAATAAAAATGATATTATTTGATTCTGCTACTAAATGTGCAGCCATTTTAACATTCTCTTCTATAGTTCCTTGTGATATTCTTTCGAAAAATTCCAGTACGGAGTGTTCAATATTTTTGATATTTGCCTTTTTTGTTTCTTCCAAGTGTAATTTCATTTTCGTTTTAAATTCTGAAAACCCCTCACAGTTTAACTTTTTACAAAAACGTAAGATTGTAGAAGTAGATACATGAGTTTCCTCCGCCAGCTCACGTATTCTCATGTAGGCTACTTTATCTTCGTTTTTACAAATGTAGTTATATAAAGATGTTTCTAGCTCATTTAACGAAGCAATAATTTCAGGTGTAAACATAGATAATTCCCCCTTTTACTTAGAAAGATATACTTTTTTATTTTGATCCTTTTTGAATATGTTACTATATCTAATCAATAAAACAAGACGTTACATCTATGTAACAAATTCCTTCATGTGTTACAAAAACCTAAATAGTCTTTACGTATTTACCACTTTACTCACTATAGATAAAATCAGCTTATAAAGTTTAAGTCTCTTTTTTATTATCTTTTAAAAGCAAAGTGTAATAAATAAGGTAGAAAAAACTGTTGGTGTTAAATAATACGGGGGTGCTAAGTGATATGACAAA
>Ga0268252_1001175_pt1 | contig 15413 bp, 12 predicted proteins | sample AgamicMgSfrz_FD_200244 | JGI IMG/M metagenome (GOLD analysis project Ga0268252, IMG submission 200244) | Agave microbial communities from Guanajuato, Mexico - Mg.Sf.rz (v2) (version 3) | ecosystem: Host-associated > Plants > Phyllosphere > Phylloplane/Leaf | place: Guanajuato, Mexico | collected... | reverse complement strand
AAATCGTTACTTTAAATGAAACAAATAAATATATATTCATTGAATTTCCATCAAATCACGTACCACGTTATGCCGAACAATTATTATACGAATTACGTGTAAAGGGAATGATTCCAATTATCGTTCATCCGGAACGTAATGCCGAGTTAATCGAGCGGCCAGATAAGTTATATAACCTTGTAAATAAAGGGGCATTAACGCAAGTAACGGCAGGTAGTTTACTTGGGAAGTTTGGCAAAAAAATTAAAAAATTCTCACTACAGCTTGTGGAACATAATTTAACACATATGGTCGCTTCAGATGCACATAACACAACTTCAAGAGGATTTCATTTAGCGGAAAGCTATGAATTAATTGAGAAAGAATTTGGAACGAGTGTTATGAGTGATTTGAAAGAAAATCCTTACTTATTAATTAGCGGGAAGGCAATTTACAAAGAAGATCCAGAACAAATTCGCCGTAAAAAATTGTTCGGTATTTTTTAAATAAAAATTGGTGATGTCTCCTAACCGTTATCAACGGGGGCACTCGGTCGTGCTGTGGGTAGAAATTTTTATTTCGAACCTACCTTAGACGCTTGTCGTCGGGAGTATGACGTGAGGGTGGGTTAGATGCCCATAATTTATTTCTAATAGAAACTCTACCTATGGAGTTATAAACAAGACTCTATAGGTAGGGTTTTTGTTATTGCTACATATAAATAAAAGGATGCAGGGGGACTAAAATTGAAAAAAGTAAGAAAAGCAATTATTCCAGCAGCTGGTCTTGGGACAAGATTTTTACCAGCAACAAAAGCGATGCCGAAAGAAATGTTACCGATCGTTGACAAGCCGACAATTCAATACATAGTAGAAGAAGCGATAGAATCAGGAATTGAAGATATTATTATTGTTACTGGAAAAGGTAAACGTGCCATTGAAGATCATTTTGATCATTCCTTTGAATTAGAGCAAAGCTTACTTGAAAAAGGGAAACATGAGATGCTAGAAAAAGTACAAGCTTCTTCAAAAATTAATATTCATTACATAAGACAAAAGGAACCAAAAGGGCTGGGACACGCAGTATGGTGTGCACGTAAATTTATTGGGAATGAACCATTTGCTGTATTACTTGGTGATGATATTGTCCAAGCAGAAACACCGTGTTTACGTCAATTAATGGATCAATATGAAGGTACACAATCATCAGTTATTGGTGTACAAACAGTACCTGAAAACGAAACACATCGTTACGGTATTATCGATCCAATTGAACAAAGCGATCGTCGTTATCAAGTACGTCAATTTGTGGAGAAGCCAGCTCAAGGAACTGCCCCATCAAATTTAGCAATTATGGGTCGTTACGTATTAACGCCAGAAATCTTTATGTTCCTTGAAAATCAACAAACAGGTGCGGGTGGAGAAATCCAATTAACAGATGCAATTCAACGATTAAATGAAGTTCAACGTGTATTTGCTTATGACTTTGAGGGTACGCGTTACGATGTTGGGGAGAAGTTTGGATTTATTAAGACGACGATTGAGATGGCACTGCAAAATGAAGAATTAAATGTAGAGTTAATGAAGTATATGAAGGAACTTGTAAAAAAGGAAGAGGTACATTCATAAGAGAATGTCCTTTTTTATTATGAGTAAGATAAGAATTATATAAAGAAGGGAACAGGTATATTGAGTTATCGAAGACGGCTCTCATTATTAATTTTATTAGATTCATTTATAGTACTAACTGCCGTGTATTTAAGTTATTGGTTTATACATCCAAATGTATTGAATAAGATTCCTATGACAGTAGTTATTAGTTCTATTACATTATTATGTAGTCATCATGTTTTTGCTGCTATTTATAAGCTTTATAATAAGGCATGGGAATATGCAAGTATTGGAGAGCTAAAGCAAATATTTAAGGCAATTACGCTATCAATTTTAGTAACAGCAATTGTTCAACAAATTATTAATCACGATATTTATGTTCGAATTTTAGCAATCGCATGGATGTTACATTTATTATTAATTGGTGGTTCTCGCTTCGTATGGCGTATGTTCCGTGATACATATATTTCGAAGGCAACTAATAAAAAACGAACATTAATTATTGGTGCAGGTTCAGCAGGAACAATGGTGGTTCGTCAATTACAACATAATAAAGAAGCAGATTTGTATCCAATTGCGTTTGTTGATGATGATAGAAATAAGCAAAAATTGGAGATTTATAATGTGCCGGTTATTGGTACAACAAATCATATTCAAGAAATTGTGGAAGATAATGATATAGAACATATCATTATTGCAATCCCTTCATTAAATAGAGGGCAAATAAATGAGATTTTTGAGAAGTGTAGAAAAACGAAGGCGAAAACGCAAATTGTGCCGATGTTAGAAGACTTATTAGATGGAAAAGTGTCTGTAAATGAATTTCGTGATGTGCAAGTGGAAGATTTACTAGGGAGAGAGCCTGTTCAATTAGATGATAAGGGAATAGGTGAGAAGATTAAAGATAAGACGGTTTTAATAACGGGTGCTGGGGGCTCTATTGGATCAGAGATTTGCCGTCAGATTTTAAAATATAAACCAGCAAAAATGGTTCTTTTAGGACATGGAGAGAATAGTATTTATCATATCGAGATGGAATTGAGAACTAAGTATAAAGAGCAAGCAGAATTTGTAACAGAAATTGCTGACATACAAGATCGAAATAAAATATTTGAAATAATGAAAAAACACAAACCTTTTGTTGTATACCATGCAGCTGCACATAAACACGTTCCATTGATGGAAAGAAATCCTGAAGAAGCTGTAAAAAATAATATAATTGGTACCAAAAATGTTGCAGAAGCCGCAGATACATTTGGAATAAATACATTTGTCATGGTTTCAACAGATAAAGCGGTAAACCCAACAAATGTAATGGGAGCAACAAAACGTGTTGCAGAAATGGTTGTTCAACACATGGCTATGATCAGTCAAACAAGATTTGTTGCTGTTAGGTTTGGAAATGTATTAGGTAGTCGCGGAAGCGTAATTCCATTGTTTAAAAAACAAATTCAAAGTGGGGGACCAGTTACAGTTACCCACCCAGATATTACCCGTTACTTTATGACCATTCCAGAGGCATCACGACTTGTAATCCAAGCAGGATCTTTGGCAAGAGGTGGAGAGCTATTTGTATTAGATATGGGAGAACCTGTTAAAATTGCAGATTTGGCAAAGAATTTAATTCAGCTTTCGGGTTATTCTATTGAGGAAATTGGAATTGAATATAGTGGACTAAGACCGGGAGAGAAGATGTACGAAGAGTTGTTAAATGATAATGAAATTCATAAGGAACAAGTATTTCCTAAAATCCATATAGGAAAGGCTGTTTTAAAAGATTTTGAATCCATTCAACAATTTATAAATGAGTTTGAGCAGATGAGTCAAGAGAGTATTAGGAAAACCTTATTAGATTTTGCGAATAATAAAGTTGAAGTGAATAGCTAAATTTAAAATATTGAGTATAACAAGAGGCTTTTGCTGGATGTTTAAGATCAGCTAGCTAGTTTTAAAACGAAAATTAATAAGTAAAGTGAGGAAGCTTAAATGATTAATAATACAATAAGAAATATCCCGTTTTCTCCACCAGACATTACAGAAGTAGAGATAGAAGAAGTAATAAAAGCGATGAAGTCGGGGTGGATTACAACAGGTCCTAGAACAAAGGAACTTGAAAAGAAAATAGCTGAATATGTTGGGACAAATAAAGCGGTTTGCTTAAACTCAGCTACGGCTGCTATGGAGTTAACACTTCGAATTTTAGGTGTAGGACCCGGAGATGAGGTTATTACTTCAGCTTATACTTATACAGCTTCTGCATCAATTATAGAGCACGTAGGGGCAAAAATTGTTTTAGTTGATACAGCTCCTGATTCTTTTGAAATGGATTATGAAAAGCTTGCTGATGCAATTACTGAAAAGACTAAGGTAATTATTCCAGTTGATATTGCGGGTAAAATGTGTGATTACGATACAATATATAGCATAGTAGAAAGTAAAAAAGATTTATTCAAACCTAATAATAAAACTCAAGAGTTATTTGAAAGAATAATTGTAATGACCGATGCAGCGCATGCATTTGGTGCTGAACGAAAAGGAAAGAGATGTGGACAAGTTGCTGATTTTACTTGCTATTCTTTCCATGCTGTGAAGAATTTAACAACGGCAGAAGGTGGGGGCGTTGTATGGCGCAATGATTTAGGTTTAGACGATGAGTGGGTATATCAACAATTTATGTTATACAGCCTTCATGGACAATCTAAGGATGCCTTAGCAAAGACTCAAAAAGGCGCATGGGAGTATGATATTGTTTACCCAGCTTATAAATGTAATATGACAGATATAATGGCAGCAATTGGATTAGTCCAGTTGGATAGATATGAATCTCTTATGGGTAGACGTAGAGAGATTATTGAAATGTATGACAAAGAATTGTTGCCATATGGAATTCAAAGTCTGAAACATTATGGGGATGATTTCTCTTCATCGGGACATCTTTATTTAGCAAGAATACCTGGGATTGAAGAGTCTGAAAGAAATAAAATTATTATTGAGTTAGCCGAGATGGGAATTGCAAGCAATGTACATTATAAACCATTGCCTATGTTTACAGCGTATAAAAACTTAGGATTTGATATAAAGAATTATCCTAATGCATTTAATATGTATAAAAATGAAATCACGTTACCTTTGCATACAAGATTAACAAATGAAGAGGTAAAATATATTACTGATACTTTTAAAGAGATTTTAAACAATAGATAAGGAGAACTATAAATATATGAAAAAAAGAGTTCTAATTCTAGGAGTTGCAGCAGTTCAGATGGATGCAATCTTGGAACTGAAAAAAGTGGGATATGAAACTTATGCTTGTGCAATGGCTAAAGATGGACCAGGAGCAGATGTAGCAGATCACTTTGCCGAAATAAATATTTTAGATTCAGAGGCAATTATTGATTATATCGAGAAAAACCAAATTTCTGTTGTTTACTCTACAGGTTCAGACTTAGCTATGCCGATAGCATCTTTAATCAGTGAAAAATTAGAAATGCCACATTTTGTATCAGAAAAAACAGCACGTATATGTAATAATAAGGACTTAATGAGAAAAACTTTGGGGAACGACTTTGAAGGAAATGTAAAATTTCAGGTTGTAAAAAGTGAAGATGATGAATTAAAAATGGAATTTCCTTTTATCTTAAAACCAGCTGATTCACAAGGGCAAAGAGGGGTGAAATTAGTTCAAAATCGAGGGGAATATGTAGAAAGCTATAAGGCTGCTACAGAATATTCTCGTTCAGGATTAGTAATATTAGAGCAATATATTTCTGGTCCAGAGCTTTCTGTAAATGGTTATCTAGTAAATGGAAAAGTAAAGTATTTAGTTGCGTCCGATAGAGAAACTTGGCCTGAATATACAGGATTAATTCATAAACACATTGTCCCAACTGTAAACCTTACTTCTAATACTACTAGTTTATTAAATGGCATAATAGAAGCTGCATGTGCCAAATTGGAAATAAAAAATGGCCCTGTTTATGCACAAATGAAATTGGAAGAGGGAATGCCATATATTATTGAAATAACCCCTCGTTTAGATGGTTGCCATATGTGGAATTTACTATCTTATTATAATGAAGTTAATTTAATGAAGCTAACATTTGAGCACTTATTAAATGGGGATACTTCTGAATTGGAGAATGTCAAAAAAAATCCAAATGATAAATATATTTTGGAATTTATCTGTCAAAAACCAAATACCGCAGCAGATTATTTGGCATTTGAAAACCAAATAGAAAATTCCTTAGATAGTTTTAATTATTACAAACAAGGAGATAATATCCGTCCAGTAAATGGTAAAAATGATAAAATTGGATATTTTATTTATAAAGATTAAATAAAGCCATTGAATAATTTGAGAGTAGTGCTGGTTAGGATTAAAAACAAATTACGGAGAGAGAGACTAAGATGAAAATAGCTGTTACTGGTGGAACGGGTTTTCTAGGTCAATACGTTGTTGAAAGCATTAAAAATGATGGGAATACTCCTATCATTTTAACAAGAAGTATTGGTAATAAAGCGATAAATGATTACGAATACAGAGTTTCGGATTATACTTTGGAAGACTTAATAAATCAATTAAATGATGTAGATGCAGTGGTGCATCTTGCAGCCACAAGAGGTAGCCAAGGGAAGATATCTGAGTTTCATGATAATGAAATTCTAACACAAAATTTATACGATGCATGCTATGAAAATAATATTAGTAATATTGTGTATGCATCTACAATATCGGCCTACTCTGATGAAACGTCCCTACCGTGGAATGAGAAGGAGTTACCGTTACCTGATTTAATGTACGGTGTTAGTAAGTTGGCCTGTGAGCATATTGGAAATATTTATTCTAGAAAAAAAGGGCTTTGTATTAAAAACTTGAGGTTCGCCCATTTATATGGGTTTAATGAAAAAAATAATTATATGATTAATAGATTTTTCAGACAAGCATTTCATGGTGAACAATTAACTTTACATGCTAATAGTGTTGCCAAAAGAGAGTTTCTATATGCAAAAGATGCAGCAAAATCTGTAATTTATGCATTAAAACAAGAGAAGCTTTCAGGTACTTTTAATATAGGTAGCGGGGATGCTTTAACAAATTATGAAGTTGCAAATACAATTAATAATGCGTTTGGAAACAAAGATAATTTATTAGTGAAAGATCCTAATGCTAATGAAGGAATACATTCTTCTTATATGGATAGTAGGAAAGCAAAGGAATTACTAGATTTTTCAACAGATTATAATTTTGCTACAGCTGTAGAAGAAATACATTTATTAATGCGGGGGTTGGATGATGTACCGTTATGGTATTAAACGCGTTTTTGATATAATAGGTTCTCTATTATTGCTTCCTTTTTTACTACTAATCATAATACCGGTAGCCATTATGATTAAATTAGAAGATAAAGGACCAATCTTCTATAATGCGCCTAGATTAGGAAAAGGAATGAGAGAATTTCCTATGTATAAGTTTCGTTCGATGAAAGTAAATGCACCGGATATTCGTAATGAAGATGGTAGTACATTTAATTCTGATAACGATCCAAGGGTAACAAAAATTGGTGATATTTTAAGGAAGACAAGTATAGATGAACTTCCACAACTACTTAATGTACTAAAAGGTGATATGAGTTTTGTAGGTCCAAGACCAAGTCCATTAGGAAATAAGGATATTTATCCAAAAGAATTCTTTAAAAAGTTTGATGTCCGACCTGGTATTACAGGTTATAATCAAGCGGTCTTAAGAAATAATTCTACAATGGAGCAACGTGTGAAAAATGATGTGTATTATGTAGAAAATGTATCGTTTATGTTGGATCTAAAGGTTATATTCTTAACGGCAGCCTCTGTAATAAAATCAAAAAATATAAATAGAAATAACGATGAAAAACAAAAGGTGGGAAATTAGTGAATAATTGTTTGATACTCTTGACCAATTATTACCCTTTTCATAAAGGTGAGGAATATTTGGAATCAGAAATAGAGTACCTATCTAAGAGTTATAAAAAGATTTATATTATTTCCACTATGGTATCTAATGAGATGCAACAGACTAGGACTGTCCCTGAAAATGTTGTAATTTTACCAATAGGAATAAAACATTCCATTGTAGGAAAATCCAAAATGGTATTAAGACAATTCAGTACTATTAATAAAGATAAATTAAAAACAAAAATGATTAAAGCGGATTCTAAAGGGAAACTGTCGCATAAATTATATTGTTATTATTTTGAAAGTCGTGCAATGGATGTATATGATCGAGTGGAGCATCAATTGAATGAGTATGATTTTGAGCAGTATGATTCAGTTACAGTATATAGTTATTGGTTATACATAACTGCAAGAGTTGCTGTAGAATTAAAGCATAAATATTTTAAAGAAAGAAATCCATATACAATTTCGCGCGCACATAGATATGACCTGTATGAAGATGCGGCGCCTTTGAAATATTTACCGGAGAGAGACTATTTATTAAAGTCTCTTGATGCAGTATATCCTTGTTCGCAAGATGGAGTAGATACCTTAAATCAAACATATCCCGCATATAAGGATAAGGTAAGTGTAGAAAGATTGGGAACAATCTCAACTAATGTACTTAGTAATACTATGAACGATAAGTTATATATTGTGAGCTGTTCTGTAGTGCGCAAGGTAAAACGAATTGATTTACTAATAGAAGCATTAGTGAAGTTAGAAGAGAAGAATATCCCATATGTCTGGACTCATATTGGTGGAGGCCCAGAGTTTGAACGTATAAAAAAATTAGCAAAAAGTAAGCTTAATATGAAACAAGTTAAATTTACTGGATTCGTTAAAAATCAAGAGGTTTTAGATTGGTATAAAGAAAATCCTGCAACTGTTTTTGTTAATTTATCTGCATCCGAAGGAGTACCTGTAGCAATCATGGAAGCAATATCTATGGGGCTTCCAGTTATCGCTACGGATGTTGGTGGTACAAGAGAAATTGTTGAAAATGGAAAAAATGGATACCTATTAGATAAAGATTGTACAGTTTCACAAATTGTTGAATCGCTTAAAGAATTCCATATAATGGATAATGAGTCGTATAAGAAAATGTGCGATAATGCATTAGATATTTGGAAGGAAAGAAGTAATGCTGAGGTTCTTTATTCTGAATTTGTAAATCAGCTAGTTACATGTACAAATGAAGTCTCCTAGTTAATAATTAGGAGACTTTTGTATTGGAAAGAACATTAATCGTAACAGAAAAATGACTTCAAAAAAACATATTATAAAAATAACGTAGACTAATTGGAAAGGAGGAGTAAGATGTTAATTTCTCTTATCATTCCAGTATATAATGCTGAAAAATTTTTACCGAGATGTTTAGATAGTGTTAAAAATCAGACTTATAATGATTTAGAAATTATACTAGTGAATGATGGATCTACAGATTATAGTGGGTTAATTTGTGATGAATATGCCCAAAAAGATAAACGATTTACTGTTATTCATAAGGAAAATGGAGGGGTCTCTTCAGCCAGGAATATTGGATTAGATGTAGCTAGTGGTAAATATATTGGTTTTGTTGATCCGGATGATTGGATTGAAACTAATATGTTTGAAAATTTATATCACTTAATAGAAAAGAATAAGGCAGATATTGTAGCTTGTGGATACATCAGAGAAACTGTGGATGGTATTATCCTAAATAAAAATATTGAATCAGATGTCAAAATATTAAATAAGGAAGAAGCCTTAAATACAATTCTTAATCCAAATGGATTTAGGGGGTTTTTATGGAATAAACTTTTTTCTGTAGATGTATTGAATAAAGACTTTAAAATGTATTTCGATGAAAATATTCATTTTTGTGAAGATTTGTTGTTTTGCTGTCAGGCTGTCTCGAATTCAAGGAACATTGTATATGATTCTACTCCATATTATCATTATATCATTCATAGTAATAATGCATCTCAATCACAATTTAGTCTCAAAAAATTAACTGCTCTAACAGCGTTAATAAATATTATAAATTTATTGAACACTAAAGAAGGGGTAGAGATAGAAGAGTATAAAAATTATTATATGCATATGAATATTAGTTTATTAATGAATGGTATGCAAGAAGAAAGGCTTGAAAAAGAAAATTATAAGGAGTTAAAGGGGAATTTATATAGATTTAAGATTAGTGATTTAACTAATAAATTTGTGAAGTTATCTTGTATAATTACTAGATTGAATATTAATCTATATTATTTTATTTGGAAAAAGAAGAAAAAAATTAAAATAATAAATAGGTGAAAATCTGTATTGAATATTATGAGATTTAAGCAAGGGATTTCTAAGTATTATTTTTTATAGAAACGCTTTTATCTTTTCTAATATTTATTGTAAATCGTTCTCGTTAAGTCATGATTCAACCTGTTTAATAAAAAATAAAGACTATTTTTTACTATATAACTGGTTGTGAAATTCAATCCTTGTATTAATTAAAAAAGAAATTTGAGATGTTAAAAAATCTCTCTAGAAACAGTGAAGTTATTTAAGGGTACAGGAAAATGAATTGTCAGTTTATATATGTTATTGTATAGAATTAAAGAGGTAGTTAGATGAACAGTACAGTTAAGAAATTTGCTCGTAATTTTTCGTATACATTTATTGCTAATATTTTATCTATAGTTATTTCCACGGTGTTGCTTTTAGTTGTACCTAGATTTATTGGTGTTAGTGATTATGGCTATTGGCAGTTGTATATCTTTTATTCTTCGTATATATCCTATATGTCCTTAGGTTTGACAGATGGTGCTTATTTAAGGTATGGAGGATGGGAATATAATAATTTATATAAACCTGTTTTCGTATCGCAGTATTGGTTTTTAGTTGCTTTTGATGTTGTTGTGAATTTTTTAATTTTCTTATTTTATAGCTCGATCTCTACGGATACAAGTAAAACGATAGTTGTCGCATTAACATGTTTGACAGGTGTATTGGTAGTTCCTCGTTCATTATTAACTTTTATGCTACAAGCAACTAATCGGATTAAAGAGTATGCTATCATTCTAATTCTAGAACGTATAGTTTATTTTATTTTAGTTATAATCTTTTTAATGAATGGTATTAAGCAATTTGAATATCTTATTTTTGCTGATATCGTTGGGAAGATCTGTTCAATAGTGTATTCGTTATTTTCATGTAAAGAATTGGTGTTTGGGAAAATGGATTCTATAAAAATAAGTATTAAAGAAATATGGATTAATATTTCTGTGGGAAGCAAATTATTATTTGCTAATTTTGCAAGTATGCTTATTATTGGTATTGTCCGGTTTGCTATTGAAGGTAATTGGAGTATTGAAACATTCGGAAAGGTATCATTAACATTAAGTATAGCCAATATGCTGATGCTATTTATTAATGCAATAGCAGTAATTTTATTTCCTACTCTACGCCGTACATCGAAGGAGAAACTCCCGGATATTTACAAAACAATGAGGATTTCTATTACAGTACCATTAGTAGGGCTTTTAACTTTTTATTATCCAGCAAAATCCATTCTATCCGTTTGGTTACCTCAGTATGCGGAAAGTTTAACTTACATGGCATTGCTATTTCCAATGTGTCTTTATGAAAGTAAAATGCTTTTACTAATTAATACGTATTTAAAAACTCTACGTAAAGAAAAGTGGATGCTAATAATTAATTTAATCACCGTGGGTTTGAGTTTAGTATTAACATTCATAAGTGTATATCTATTAAATAGTTTAAATTTAGCAATCTTATGCATTATATTTTTGTTGGCATTTAGATGTATTATTGCTGAATTATATTTAGCGAAGGTTTTAAATCTTAGGGTTAAGAAAGATATTTTATTAGAATTATTTATGACAATAGTATTTATTAGTGTATCCTGGTATTTAAGTGCTTTATGGGCAGCTGCTATTTATGTAACAGCTTATATTGGCTATATAGTACTTAAGTGGAATGATATACTTTACATACTAAAAAATATAAAAAGAATTTTTAAGGATAGATAATAACTAGAGTTTAAAAAGAAAAATTAAAAATAGTGAATCTATGTAAGTTATAAAAAAGAAGAATCTATATTTGTAGGGAGTAATTAGATAAGAAATAAAAAAGGTTAAATATGGACATTTGAAATAGTAGATGTTATGTATATTTACATGAAATTGAGAGAATTAAGAATTGATTAATTTTATACTAACATTTATTAAAAACTTGAGAGGTTGTTTATGAATATCCTAATTAGATATGTTTTGTTAATAGGTGCATTACTATTTTTTTTAATAGGTTTAATATTTCAAGAACCTAAGGTGTTATTAATAGCAACATTAACTATTTTTTTTCATAATGTGTTTTATGCACTTAGGAAATTTTATGAAAGAAGTATATTCTTATGCTTTAATCTAACATTTTTCACTTTCTTGATAGGAAGAATGGTCGTCACTGAAATTTTTGGTTACAATGTAAATTTGTTAGGGATTTTTGGACTGGCTTTTGAAGATAAAAGTATTATAAATATTACTTTAATTTGTTTGTTTTTAAGTCTATTTGCTATTTTTATTGGATATGCAGTCATTCAAAAGGCTGATTTGAGTTTTCTAAAGAAGAAGAAGGAACTTAGTGTAGGGTACCTTTACTCGTTTAGGTTATTTAGTCTATTGTTTTTTTATTTTTGTATGATATTTCGATTAATTTATGTTTATGAAATGAAGCAGACAGCTGCCACAGAGGGATATTACGAAAGTTTTATGACGTTTACATCTTCACTACCAACTGTTTTGATTACAATTGGAAATATGTATGATGTAGCCTTTTTTGCTTATTTAGCAACTAATCCTTCTAAAAGAAAAAGCTTTTTCCCAGTATTGTTGTATATAGGTGAAGGATTGTTTGCTGCTTTAGCAGGTAGAAGATCAATTTTTATTTTAAATTTATTAATAGTATTTATTTATTATTGTATGAGAAGTGTTCAGAAGACAGGGAAACAACCTGAACAAGAAAAGAAGTGGTTAGGGAAATTTGAATGGACTTTAGGCGGAATTGCAGTCCCAATACTATTAGCTTTTATGACCTTTATAGGTAATTTAAGAGCTGATTTTAGTGCGGGAGGAAAGGCGAAAAATGTCGGTAATTCCATTTTAGAGTTTTTCTATTCTCAGGGAATTAGTGCGAATCTAATTGGATATACAAAGTTGTACGAAGATCAAATACCCAAAGACAAATATTTTACTTTCGGACCTTTAATGGAGTTTATTAATAATAAAATTATACGGCCACTAAATGGGCTACCTGAGTATTTTGGACAAACGGCTGATAGGGCAATTAATGGTAACTTATTCGCTCATACCCTTACTTATATAATTATGCCTAGTGCGTATTTATTAGGATATGGATATGGGTCATCTTTTGTTGCTGAAATGTATAATGATTTTTCCTTTATAGGTGTATTTATAGGAAGTATTATATACGGTATAATACTGTATCTATTCTATTACATGCTGCAAAACTCAAATTTTATAGTGGTGATTTTCACATTAATGATGACTAGATCGATTTTATTTGCCCCTAGAGGAGCTGCGTTATCGTTTATAGTTTCATCATTCTCAATGCCAAAAATATTTGCCGTAGTTTTCATTATCATTGGATCCATACTGCTACATTCTATTTTTGGGAAAAGACATGTGATTAGGCAGTTGAATGGTATCAGTAAATAATTTTTGAACTCTGGGAATAAATTAAGGAAGATAGACTGCTGGATTTGGTGTATCTAGTTGGATCATGTATAAAATGTATTGCATGTGATTCAGAATGACCGTATTGATAACTAAATAAAAAAATGTTTTGTGAAAAGGTTACGTTAAAAAGAATGGACAGATAAGTTGAAAGAAGGGTAAATAATGAAAAAGAAAATCCTATTTTGGATATTAGGAATTGTAGGAATATTAATTATAGGTGGAGGAGCTTATGCCTATAGTATATACTCTTCTGTCTCAAAAACATTAGATGAAGTTCATAAGCCATTGAAACGCGATAAAGATTCTAAAGGTACTGAAGAAGTGAAAATTAGCAAATCTGAACCCGTTTCAATTTTATTATTAGGGGTAGATGAGCGAGGGAATGAAAAAGGTAGATCTGATTCTTTAATACTTATTACATTAAACCCTAAAAATAACTCTATGAAGACAGTAAGTATTCCACGTGATACATATACTGAAATTGTTGGAAAAGGAAAGAGTGATAAAATTAACCATGCCTACGCATTTGGTGGGGTAGACATGTCTGTAGCGACAGTAGAAAAATTCTTGAATGTTCCTATTAATTATTATATTGAAGTGAATATGGCAGGATTTAAGGATATTGTGGATGCAGTTGGTGGGGTAGATGTTAATAATGATTTAGAATTTAAACAAGACAAGCATCATTTTGCTAAAGGAAATATTCATTTAACAGGTGATGAGGCACTATCATTCACACGTATGCGCTATGAAGACCCACGCGGTGACTTCGGACGTCAAATGCGTCAGCGTCAAGTGATGCAAGCTGTTATTAAGAAAGGCGCTACTTTCTCTTCTTTAACAAGTTATGGTGATGTGTTAACAGCAATTCAAAAAAATGTGAAGACAAACTTAACGCAAGATCAAATGTTTGATATGCAAAAGAATTATAAAAATTGTCTGGAAAACAGTGAAGATATTCAAATCCCAGGTGACGGTCACAAAGCCGCTGATGGTATTTGGTACTACTATGTCCCAGAGGCAGCAAAACAAGATTTAACGAATAAGTTAAGAGCGCATCTTGAAGTGACCAAGTAGTATGTAATAACCCAACTCCTTTGGAAGGAGTTGGGTTTATTTTTGCATGGATTTATATTAGTATTATATATTGTGAGATTAATAGATGAGGTGAATCGATGAATAAGAAAGCAGTACTTGTCCTTGTTATTTTTGTATTGTTTGTTGCTTCGATTGTGAGCGGTAAATTGTACTGGAATAAGAAGATTGCGAATGCAACAGGACAAACGAGTGAAGTAACGAAAACAAAGGATGAAGTGAAAGATAGCGGAGTGAAGAAAGAAGAGAAAAAGGAAGAGAACAAACAAGATACAAAGTCATCTTTTAATGAAGCATATGCGAAGAACTTGCCAGATGCAGTGAAAGAGAAGTTAAAGAAAGCTGCTGAGGATAAAAAAGCAGTAAATCTTGTTATCGTTGGTGATGAAGCTTCTTCAGCTGAAAAGGGTGCTTGGGCAGCTAAGTTAACGGCTAATTTAGAAACTGCTTACGGTAAAGGTTTATGGAATGTGACTGTAAAGGAATATAAGGGTGAAAGCACAGAAGAGTTAATTAAGAATAAACGTGATAAAGAGATTGCAAAAGAGAATCCAGATGTGATTTTATTTGAACCACCATTTATTACTGATAACGGTAAAACTGGTAATGGAAACTCTGTCGCGAATACACAGAAGTTCGTTCAAGCACTTTCTACTAGTGCAAAGGGTGCTACGATTATGATTCAACCATCAAATCCAGTGTATGGTGCGAAAAATTATCCGAAATCGATTGAAGCATTAAAACAATTTGCGACGCAAAATAATTATACATATATTGATCATTGGGGAGCATGGCCGGATGCTTCAACGAAAGGTATTTTACCATACCTACAAGAAGAATTTGGTTTCCCAAGTGCAAAAGGACATGACGTTTGGGCGAAATATGTAACTGATTATTTTGTAGCTAAGTAATGAAGGAGAGATAAAAGGTGTACGAGTTCTCGTATACCTTTTCCTTTTATAATTAAGAGATTTGAAAATAGTAGGAGGAAAACAATGAACTCAATCCTAAT
>Ga0268252_1001161_pt1 | contig 15501 bp, 14 predicted proteins | sample AgamicMgSfrz_FD_200244 | JGI IMG/M metagenome (GOLD analysis project Ga0268252, IMG submission 200244) | Agave microbial communities from Guanajuato, Mexico - Mg.Sf.rz (v2) (version 3) | ecosystem: Host-associated > Plants > Phyllosphere > Phylloplane/Leaf | place: Guanajuato, Mexico | collected... | reverse complement strand
AAGCCTGCCTGTTATTTAAGAAAATAGGTTAATTACTTCCATAATAGTAGTAATAATTTCCTTCTTCCATTTTACGATTATTCAAAACCGCTCCAAGCAATTTTGACTTTGCCTGCATTAGCAATTCTTTTGCTTTTAACGCTGCATCTTTTTCTGTTTTTGCACTACTTACAACTAAAAGAGAAGCATCTACTTGGTTGGCTAAAATTTGAGCATCCGCTACGGCTAAAATCGGCGGTGTATCAAAAATAACCATATCAAATCGTTCCTTCATCTCAGCGAGCACCTCTCCCATTTGCTTAGAGGCAAGAAGCTCAGAAGGATTTGGAGGGATTGGACCGCTCGTTAAGACGTAAAGATTCGGCACTTCCGTACTTTGAACCGCTTGTCCAAGCTGTGATTGTTTCGTTAACACATTGGTAAGACCCGTATGATTTTCCAGACGGAACGTGTAGTGTGCTGTCGGCTTTCGTAAATCTCCGTCAATAAGCAGCACGTTCAAGCCCTGCTGTGCATAAACAGCAGCTAAGTTAGCAGCTGTTGTAGACTTTCCTTCAGAAGGTCCGCTTGAAGTCAGTACGAGAGATTTAATCTCTTCATCCGTTCCTGAAAACTGAATGTTTGTACGAATCGTACGGTACTGCTCAGCTACCGGATCTTTCGGGCTGTTATGAGCGAGCAGACGTCTTTTTAACGTCAGCATTTTATCATTTCTTTGCTCTTTCTTTTTACGAGCCAAACGTCTCACCTCTTTGCGGTACGCGAGCAGTTAAATCCGGACGCTGTACGTTGGTTGCTTTTGGTACATCTTTAATCGTTGTAATAACTCCCATAACGGGCAGTTCTAGAAGATTTTCAATATCTTGTTCTGTTTTTACCGTATTATCTAGGTATTCTAATAAGAACGATAGACCGATACCTGCCATTAATCCAACCACGATGGCAATTGCAACATTCATTAATGGCTGAGGTTTCACAGGGCTTGGTTTTTCGCCAAGCGATGCTTTTGACAGCACTTTTACATTGTCCACGTTCATAAGCTTAGGCACTTGTTTTTGAAAAACAGAAGCCGTTGTATTTGCAATGTCAGCTGCACGCTTCGCACTTGTATCTTGTACGACAATCTGTGCTACTTGAGAGTCTTGAGCACTCGTTACTTGAATTTGACCGCTTAAGCTTGCAGCAGATTTATCAAGCTTCAGCTCTTTGACCACTTTGTCCAAAATAGCGGGACTTGTAATAATGTCATTGTACGTGTTAATAAGCTGCACGTTCGTTTGAACGGTTTGATTACTATATAATTGCTGATCATTTTTTGCTTGATTGACTAAAATCTGCGTTTTCGATTCGTACACAGGCGTTAAAACAAAAAAGCTAATTACTGCACTTACGGTTGCTGCGATAATGGTAATCAGTACAATAAGCCAAAGACGCTTACGAAGCACTGCAAACAACTCTCGCAAACTAATTGTCTCTCCCATAGTTGACCTCCGAACTTAGTAACTTCTAAAAAATCTGTATACTCTTGATTATAATTGACAAAAGTTGTTTTAACTATGAATTCTTGTAAACTATAACTAAAGATTTACATTCTTTCTCTTTCTCCGCCATTTTTATATCGACAACAACATAAAATTATTTACTTTTATTATGGTGTTTTATTTAATTAATTTTAGCTATCTTTTAATTTCAATGCTTATTCCCCTTAATTATCCAGTTTTATTCATCTTAAGGTATTATTTTTAGAATAATATTCATTTTTTATTATAGTATCTAACATACCAATCGGAAAATTTTTGCAACCCTTCTTCTATGGAAGTCTCTGGCTTAAATTCTACAGCATTTTGTAACAACTCTGTTGATGCATAAGTAGCCGGAACATCGCCTGGTTTAATAGACTCAAATATTTTCTCAAATACTACCTCTCTGCCTAGAGATTTACTTAAACATTTTTCCAAAGTTTCAATAAAGGCCATTAATTTCTCTGGATTATTATTTCCAATATTAAACACTTTATGAGGGACGTTATTTTCTCCAACCGAAGGATTAGGAAGCAGACGCTCAATGCCTTCTACAATGTCATCAATATAGGTAAAATCCCTATATAAGTCTCTCTCAAAATCACCGTTGTTGTATATTTGAATGGGCTCCTCAGCAAAATACTTATTCGCAAACCCAAAGTAAGCCATATCTGGTCGTCCCAATGGACCATATACTGTGAAGAATCGAAGCCCTGTGGCCGGAATGTTATATAAGTGGCTATAAGTATGAGCCATCAGTTCATTAGATTTCTTAGTTGCTGCATAAAGCGACACTGGATGATCAACAAAGTCACTTTCTTCAAATGGAACTTTCTTATTAGCGCCATACACAGAGCTTGAAGAAGCATAAATTAGATGATCCACTGGATAGTGTCTGCACGCCTCAAGAATATTATAGAAACCAATAACATTACTTTGCATATATACATCAGGATTTTCAATTGAGTATCTTACTCCTGCTTGAGCAGCTAAGTTTATGACAATGCTTGGCTTATACTCTTTAAACACATTCGTAAGAGCTTCTTTATCTGAAATGTCTACTTTTAGGAATGTAAACTTCCCATACGGCTCCAATTGCTCTAAACGAGTATGTTTAAGCTTTACATCATAGTAGTCATTAACGTTATCAATTCCTATAACTTTGCATCCTTGGTCTAGTAACTTTTTAGATAAAAAGTAGCCAATAAACCCTGCTGCTCCTGTAATAAGGTATGTCTTATTAAGATCTAGTTGATTGTAGCTCACGTTCGTTCGGCTCCTTCATGTTTTGTCTTTCTACTGTTTTTCTTCCAATAGAATGATACTCTACTTGTGCTTGTTCCATTTCACCCACGCTATAGATATTTCGTCCATCGTAAACTAATGGTGTTCTCATTAGTTTCTTATACATGCTTGGCGCAACTTCTTTTACTTCACCCCACTCTGTAAAGATAAAGCAAACATTCGCGTCTTTAATTGCGTCTTCAACATTAGACACGTAAGTAATATTTCCTCTTCCATGGCGACCTTCGGGATGTACTTTAACAAAGTTTTCTGCTCCAACAGGATCAAATGCATAAATATCTGCACCTTGTTCTAATAATAAAGGTATATTTTCAAGAGAAGCGGCTTCACGTAAATCGTCTGTTCCTGGCTTGAATGTTAAACCTAATACAGCAACTTTCAGACCATTAAACGTAATGAGTCGGCGACTTGCTTTTTTATAAAGCATGGTCTTTTGCTCTTTGTTTACATCAATAGCAGCTTGTACTGTTTTTAGCTCGTAACCATTTTGCTTTGCAAGATAATCTAATGCCTTTGTATCTTTAGGGAAGCATGATCCACCAAATCCAATACCCGCATTTAAAAACTTACTGCCAATGCGCTCGTCAAAACTCATTCCTTTAGCAACTTCTTGAATATCAGCTCCTACTAATTCACAAAGATTGGCGATATCATTCATATAGGAAATTTTTAATGCTAGGAAATCATTTGAAGCATATTTAATCATCTCAGCTGACCTTCTATTTACTGAAACAATTGGAAGATTAAATGGTTTATAGATGTCTTGTAAAAGTTCTTCAGCCCATTTCCTTTCTGTTCCGATGATAATCCTCTCCGCATGAAGGGTATCATGTACAGCAGATCCTTGAGCTAAGAATTCTGGGTTCGAGGCAACTTCTACTTTCACATCATTAATTAAGAAGTCCTGGATAAATTGTTCTACTTTATCATTTGTTCCAACTGGAACTGTAGATTTAACAACTACAAGGCAATCTTTCTCTACTGATTCAGCAATCTGCCTTGCTACTGTTGCAATATAAGAAAGGTTTGCCGATCCGTCTGGTTGCTCTGGGGTACCTACACCAATGAAAATGGCCTCTGCATCTTTGTAAGCAGATTGATAATCTGTTGTATAATCTAGTCTTCCTGACTGATAATTTTTCACCATTAAATCCTGTAAACCTGCTTCGTAAATTGGTGAAATTCCAGATTTCATTAGTTCTACTTTACTTTGATCAATATCTACACACGTTACTTGATGGCCCATTTCCGCGAAGCACACACCAGCTACTAGACCAACATATCCTGTACCAGCGACTGCTATTTTAGACATGTAAACTCCTTCTTTCACTTTTTTTCACATAGGTAAGCAATTAAACTCACAAGTTACATACTTATTTTATTCACCGACTATTAAGATTGCTTTTAAATTAATCCGAATTATTACCTGCAAATATATACTTCATTGTATATATTTGCAGGTAAATACCAGGTTACAAAATAATAACCATTACTAAGAGTTAGAATCTGTAAGTATTGAAGATACCTAACTATTCACTTAATTTATACATTGTATTGCTTCTCAAAATATTCTCTATACTCACCACTTATTATCTGCTCCCACCATTCCTTGTTATCTAAGTACCATTGAATGGTTTGAGCAATTCCAGTTTCAAAGTCATACTTAGGTTTCCAACCCAATTCTTCCAACTTCGTAGGATTAATTGCGTAACGTTTATCATGACCTAGTCGATCTTCTACAAATTCTATTAAATCCTCTGATTTATTAAGCGCATGGAGAATAGTTTTTACAACTTCTAAGTTATTACGTTCATTATGTCCACCCACATTATAGACTTCTCCACTTTTGCCTTCATGTAAGACTAGATCAATTGCCGAACAATGATCTATAACATGTAACCAATCTCTAATATTTTTTCCATCTCCATATACAGGTACTTTCTGATCATTTAATACTCGAGATATGGTTAAAGGTATTAGCTTTTCAGGAAAATGATAAGGTCCATAATTGTTTGAGCAACGAGTAATATTAACGGGTAAACCGTATGTTTCACTATACGATCGAACTAATAAATCTGAAGAAGCTTTACTTGCACTGTATGGGCTATTTGGTTGCAGTGGAGTGTCCTCAGTAAAGAATGTATTTGGATCAAAATCAAGTTCTCCATATACTTCATCTGTAGATACATGTACAAATTTTTTAATATTCACTAACTTTGCTGCGTCTAATAAAACTTGGGTACCTAGAACGTTTGTACGTATAAAAATCTCTGGATCTGTAATTGAACGATCAACATGACTTTCTGCTGCGAAGTGGACTACATAATCAAACTTCTCAGAAGTGAAAAGTGGAATTATTTCTTCTCTATTTGCAATATCGGCTTTAATAAACCGATAATTATCTTTTTCCTCTATATCACGATGTTTGGTTAAATCCCCGGCATATGTAAGTAAATCTAAATTATAAATTTCATACTCTGGATATTTATTAACCATATACTGAACAAAGTTACCACCAATAAATCCTGAACCACCAGTTACAAGTATTTTCTTTTTCATCATTTATTTCACCTCAAGTTTTAATTCCTTCACATATCTTTTTACTGCGTCTTCCCATGTTGGCAATGGAGTGAATCCCTTTTTAACTAGTTTTGATTTTGTCATACGTGAATTTTTAGGACGAACAGCACGAGTTGGATATTGTTCACTTGAAATAGACTCCACTCTTACATTCTTATTACTTTCTTTAAATATTTCTTTAGCGAATTCTGCCCAACTACAAAAGCCTTCGTTAGTAGCATGATAAACACCATATTCAGTACTCTGGATCATTTCTATTAATAGCCTAGCCAAATCAAAGGTATAAGTAGGAGAACCAATCTGATCCCCGACTACATTTAGTTGTTTATGTGTATCCGCCAATCGTAACATTGTTTTAACGAAGTTGTTGCCATTTATACCAAAGACCCAAGAAATGCGAACTATGAACCATTCCTTCAATATGTGTTGAACTACCTTTTCACCTTCATATTTCGTTTTTCCATAGTAACCAATAGGCATTGGAGAATCTGTTTCTTTAAAAGGATTATCTCCCTCTCCGTTAAATACGTAGTCAGTACTAATATACATAAATTTTGCCTTAATAGATTTAGCAGCATTTGATAAATATTTCGTACCATTTACATTGATATCCCAGCACTTCTCCGTATCTTCCTCAGCCTGATCAACGGCTGTATAAGCAGCACAATGTATAATAGCATCTGGCTTAATCTTTTCTATGTAACTAGTAACCTCTTTTTCCAAGGATAAGTCAACATCTTTAGAACTTATTCCTACCATATTAAGTCCTTGTGTACGACCATAGCGTACAACATCATATCCAAGTTGGCCAGAATAACCTGTGACTAATATCTTCATATTGTTACTCCCCATACTTAAAGTTATTTTGGGCTTCTTTTAAAAGTGGTGCTTGCTCGTCCTTTACTGATAACACAGGGGTAATATCCATAGGCCATTCTATACCAATGGAAGGGTCATTCCATATAATCCCTCTATCATGCTGAGGAGCATATAATTCATCCACTTTATATTGGACTTCAACATCCTCACTTAAAGTTAAAAAACCATGTGCAAACCCCTTTGGAACGAGTAATTGCTTTTTATTTTCTTCTGTTAACTCAATACCAAACCATTCCCCAAAGGTAGGACTACCTATACGAATATCTACAGCTACATCATAAATAGCACCTTTTGTACAACGTACTAACTTAGTTTGTGATTTAGGATTTAATTGATAATGGAGCCCCCTTAATGTACCTTTAGCAGCAGAAAAAGATTGATTATCTTGGATGAATTTTACATCTATTCCATGCTTTAATAGCTCTTTTTCATTATAAGTTTCCATAAACCATCCACGATGATCTCCAAAAACTGCTGGTTCAATTACAACTACACCCTCTAAGTGAGTATTAGAAATTTTCATTATATTATTTCTCCGTTCTATCGTATGTTAATATTTTATTTCACCATTTGCTACTTTCATTAAATATTGGCCGTAACCAGTTTTGCTAAGTTTTTCCCCACATTCCCATAGCTTATCCTTAGTAATCCACCCATTAATAAAAGCTACTTCCTCGGGAGCTGCAATCTTTACCCCCTGATGCTCTTCGACAGTTTTAACAAAATTTGTTGCCTCAGTTAAACTTTGATGTGTTCCAGTATCTAACCAAGTAAACCCACGACCTAATAGTTCTACTTCAAGTTCACCTAATTCTAAATATGCCTCATTTACCGCTGTAATCTCTAGTTCACCACGTGCAGAGGGTTTAACACTTTTAGCAATTTCAATTACTCTATTATCATAGAAATATAGACCAGTAATAGCATAATTTGATTTAGGCACCACTGGTTTCTCTTCAACACTGATTACCTTACCCTCATTATTGAACTCTACCACACCAAATCTCTCAGGATCTTGTACATGATAACCAAAAACTGTAGCTCCACTTTCCTTCTTGGCCGCATTCTGAAGGATTTTCCTCATTCCACTTCCATAGTAAATATTGTCTCCTAATATCATTGCAACAGAATCTTCTCCAATGAATTCCTCTCCAATCAAGAAGGCCTGTGCTAAGCCGTCTGGGCTAGGCTGCACTTTGTACTCTAATCTTATTCCAAACTGTGAACCATCCCCTAGTAAGTCTTTAAATCGTTGAGTATCTTCCGGAGTTGAAATGATTAATATTTCTTTAATACCTGCTAGCATTAGAGTTGTTAATGGGTAATAAATCATTGGTTTGTCGTAAATTGGTAATAGTTGCTTGCTAGTTACCATTGTTAAAGGGTATAAGCGTGTTCCACTACCACCTGCTAAAATAATTCCTTTCATAGAACATATAACTCCTTTCAAATAAGCTAAATTATTATCTATAAACTAATTTTTCCATTTTAATCTTTTTTATGAAATTGTTAAAGATTGAAATGGAAAAATTGTTATTTACTTACTAATGATTTTAATGATGAAAATGTATTTATTATATCTTTCCTCTTCAGGAAAAGGTAGATGATTACTACTATTATATATAAACATAAACCTTTTTCCCCGCCTATTAACCAGCCAGATATGATAAATACAGTATTTAGTAACAATTCAAAAATAATATCCTTAATGACATGTATATCCAATACCTTGGCAATATACAGCTCTGCTAACACACACCGAATAGCTAACAGTGCAACAATTGACAAAATTGTTATATCTATACTATTTATTAAATAAACTGTAGTAAAACATGTTAATAAGCTTAGAAAAACAGTAAATGTATTAATTATTAACATAACTTTTTCTTTTCTCAAAGACTTCAAATAGGTATTTATCAACAGTGCCATCTTACTTTCATAAACTATTAAGGGGAATAATAAAGCAAGATATTCTATCCCCTCTTTATAGTGAGGTAACCATAATAATAGTAGTTCCTTAAGTGGATAATAGATTAACAACATAAAAAGAATGGGCACCATTAACAAAGTGCGTATATCTCTGTATATATAAGGTAATTGTTGATTAGATACCCTTCGGAGCATTGGGAACAATATAATAGAAATAGCATTAATGAATACCATAACTAAGTTCGAAACACTTAGAGTTAAAGAAATTTTTCCAAATACCTCAACTCCCCAATTGCGCTCAATATTAAATCTAACAATACCTATAATTAGAATGCTAGCTATATTGGATACCATTAATTTAAATCCAGCGTTTAAATTTTCCTTAGCTTCTTTTATACTCTCATAAACATTTGACAATTTTACAAAAACCATGTCTTTGCAGTAATATACTGATAATCCAAAAGCGAATAATTTACCTACTAAATCTGAAGCAATTACTATATGGTAATCTTTGAAACCCATTAATAATAAAGCGACCAAACTTATTCCAAATACTACACGATCTATTATTGATATCTTAGCAAACTCTTTAATACGGTTCGTTGCCTGTAATACATAATATAGAATTCCTCTAGGGGTAGTAATAAACCCAGATACTAGTGCCCATAAGACCATTTGTACATTTAAAAATTCTTTTAAACTAAATATAGGGACAAGTAGTAGTAGCGAAAATAGAATATAAAAAATAGATATGTACCAGAACTGAGAACTAATAAGTCTCTTATTTAAATCCTCATATTTGGCGCCCCCATATCTTAAATATACTCCATCACACCAACCAAGTTGCATAACCCCCGCATATGAAATATATAAGAGATACAATTGCCAATAACCATATTGGGTTACACCTAGAAATTTTGGAACAATTAATATGGTAATAATAGAAACTAATAATGACAACAAGTTTGAAACAAAAGAAAATGTAAAGTTTTCAAGAAAAGAAAATACTTTACTCTTAGGTTTTCCCTTTTTACTGATTTTCACAAATAAACTCTCCTAATCTAGACAATAATTTGCAGAACGAGCTCATAAATTCTTATTGAGAATCTTCTCTAATTCTCTCTCAAATGCATTAATGGAGTTGTCCCATGAGAGTTTTGTGATATTTTCTTTTCCTTCATTGGCAATTTTCCCTCTAAGATTATTGTCACAAATTAACCTTTTAACTTGCTTAACTAGAGATTTTGTATCTTTTGGTGGGGAAAGCAGTGCATTTTTCTCATCCTCAGCGTATTCAAGTACTCCTTTATATGAGGTAGAAACTAGAGCACATCCACATGCCATGCTTTCGGCCCCAGTAAGGCCAAATCCCTCTTTAACAGTTGAGCATAAAAAAATAGATGATTCATTATATATATCTCTCAATTGCTCTTGAGTAGCACTTCTTGTGTAGTTTATCCAGCTTGGTAAATCTTTTGGCCTTTGAGGTACTCCAAATAAATTAGCTTTTAGTTCAGGAAATTGTTTCTTGAGTTCCGTGATTACTTCAATTCCATATTTTGATCCCTTATGCTCACTCTTGTGATATAACATTGAAATTGAATAGGGACTTCTCTCCTCTATAGGAGTATCTATCCCAAACACACTAAAATCTATGCCATTTGGAATATAAGTACTTGGATAATCACTTTTTTTATCCACTATATCTTTTAACCATTTTGAAATAACTATATTATGCATATTGAATTGATAAGTATTATAGACATCAGAATCTGTGTTATCCCAGTTTTCAAAATCTTGTATAAAGTATGCTTTTTTACCTTTTTTCTGATTTAAGTCGTAAACGTCTTTCGCAGTTGTTATAGCAGTAGCAACTATTATGTCTGCATCAGGTATAGTATTATTATCTATTCCAAATGCACAGATTTTCTTAACTTTTTTGTTAAGCTTAAACCATTTAGGGCTTCTTTTCACTATATATCTACACAAATACTTTCTAAGGTTATTAGGTAGATTATACTTTTTAAAAGTATCCTTACAATTAAATACTATACTTACATTATGACCTTTTTCTACAAGACGGTTACTATATTCAAATACTATTTTCACTCCGCCAACTGGGCGATGTGAGATGCCTGGTAAACAAAAACAAATATTCATATATATCCTCCAAATTAGCAGAGTTGCTCCCTTAAAAAATTACATATAGTTACTATCTCTTATACCTAAAATAAAAGATTTCAACTTACTATTTTTTTCTTTTTCAAATATTAAAACTTTAGTTATTTTCTTTAATAAATTACTATATACTTTATATCTACTTAGATAGTCCTTATGTTTCTTTAAGTAATATATAGAATTACGGGCATAATAATATACTCTATTTGCAGAGTGATTAGTGACTCTAATTTTCTTCCCGAAAAAATTGACTACTTTTAATTCTCCCAGTCTATGAAATAGTATTGCACTATTTAGTCTAGCGATCTTAAATCCTGCTTTTTGCACTCTAACACAATACTCAAAATCTACAAGGTCAATAAACATATTTTCGTCATAGTATCCTATTTCTTTACATATCTTAACATTCATAAATGAACCTGAGGTAATACATGTTTCAATGTACTCTATCTCTGGTTTACTGTAATTTTCTTCTACTAAATAATTTCTATCCACTATTCTAGGACATAAAATCCCTATATTATTAACATTCACATATTTCATGTAAGTTTCCATGAGATTGTTTGCACATGTGGAATCTTGATCTAAAGTTAATACCCATTCGTAATTTCTCTTCTCACACGCATGTATAATTTGGTTTAAAGCATAAGCTATTCCCTTATTGGTTTCGTTCTGTATTATAAGAATCTTCGGTGATTCATTATACAAATCTTTAACTAAAGATATATTTGACGAAGCATTATCAACAAGTATTAACAAGTCAACTTGCGAAATTATTGCATCAATATTTTTACTTAATAAATCAATCTCTGGGTTATATAAAACTATTCCAGCAGCAATCATTTTCATACATCCTTCTTAAGGTAAATTTAGATAATATGGTATCAAGTAAGGTTTCCATAAATCACTTTGAAATATTGATAAATAGATCCATCCTAACCCAAAAATAAAAATAAGATAATTATAGAGTACAATAGTATATTTTCTCCTCGATTGTTCAAAGGGAAGCTTCCATATTGAGGCATACAAATAACAAGCAGCAGGGTATAAATAGTAAGCAACTCGGTGTATAGGGAAAACTACACTTGTAATACCAATTCCAATTATCACCAAGAATAACTTTATGTATAGGTTGCTCCGATAAATTGATATATTAAAATATTTATTCCAAATTAATACAATGATAAATAGGGGTGCCATACACACGATATTATTAATAACTCTCCAATTTCCTTCTATTTCAAAATATGTACTATATCTAGAAAACCAAGAAAATCCACCAAATAATAGAGGGAAAAACTTTTGAACTATAATAAATAAAACTGGAATTATAAATATAATTAATAACACAAATTTAAATAAATCAATCTGTTTTTTATCGTCACTGCTAGCATTTTTGGATACAGGATTCACCAATAAATAGATAGGTATCATAATTAATGCAGAATAATGGAAAAGTGACGCCATAATACACCAGAACAAATACTTTTTAAAATTTCTTGTTTCCAAATACTTATAAGCAAAGACTGTTACTCCTATAGCTATTGACATTCTCACTAATCCATATAGCAAAAGATAATAAGTGAAGCTATAAGACCAAATATACATAGCCATACTTACTTTTTTTACATATCTACTCAGGTTTAGATAAACGAAAAATAATGAGAGAAAGGCACTGAACATAAGTACAAACTGAAAATTGTTTAATGTGTGAGCTATCGCATAATTTAATATGGCAAAAAAAGGTTCAGGCATTCCTGTATATTGGGAAAAATAGTTATCATCCAATAAATTTACATTGTCATACATATTTAAATATGTTCCATAATCAACTCCAAATCCTCTTAACCCGACAGGGAGAAATAAGGAGAGAAAGGACAATGTGTAGAAAGCTTTGTTAACTTTATAATTTCCATTCTTGTTTTTATAGGAAAATTTATCACTAAGATAAGCAAAAAAAGTAGCTAGAAATATACTTAAAAAATATACGCTATATGACTCTAAAGTGTTTAATTCTATACCAGATGCCATGTTCATCCCCTTAGATTATTACAATGCATGCATTTTAAATAATGAATTAAATGCTATACAAAAGATTAAAAACTCGTTACATATTGAGCAAATTGTTCCAGACCATAAGGTTATTATTATAGGAAAATTTATCGTTCCACTGCTTGGAGGCATTATCGCTATAATTTTCCCATGTATCAAGGTTTGCTACTATTTGCATAATAGCATCTATCCAATTATCATTTGTATTTTTATCTTCCACGAGTACTCCACAACCTTGATTAACAACCTCTTGATTAAATCCTACTTTTGAAGCAATAACCGGTAAGCCAGTCGAGATGTATTGGACTAATTTAAAGCCACCTTTTCCTAATGCATACTCCTTAAAAATCAAAGGCATAATGCCAATATGAGAATTATAGATTTCTTTCTTTGCTCTATCTCTCGTCCATACAATGTTATTTATAATTAAATACTTTACTTGTGTATCGAGAGGTTGGTTACAAACTACAGTTAATATTAGCTTCTTATTATATTTACTTTTCACCTTAAAAGCCGCTTCATCTAAAACCTTTATTATTTTCATTAGATGTGGTATGTTTCCTGCCGTTGCTACCCATACTAACCTGATTTCATTTTTAAAAGTAGAATGACGTAGCTCTCTTAAAGCTTTCTTATCAAACCCTTGCATATCACCATCAGTAGTTGGTAATAATATAACTTTATCATGGTATTCATCATTTATTTTTGATTTTAAGAAATCACTTGTTACAACAATTGCTTTACTATTTTCCTTTAGTATGGAGGCTTGCTTTGAAGAAATTTCACCACTTTCAAATATATAATCATCAAAATCCCAATATAAAATAGAATTTGCTGTTACTTTCCTTATGAGTGCACTAAGGAAAAAGGGTGTATATCTTGGACAAAAGGTTTTGGATACAATTATGTAGTCGGGCTTTTCCTTCATATCTATTAACAAATAATATGTGACACGCATCAACATACATATATAGTATACAAGTGCCAATATAACTCTATTGATTTTAGTAGTCATAGCAGAATTTAAATGTTTTTTATACAATTTTGTTGGAGCAATATTTCTAACTTTTATATCTCCCTCAAAGTTTTTTGCGTACTGTATAATTCTATAATAACTTGAAGGAGTTATATCTTTGTTACGAACATATATTGAGACTCGTTTTCTATTTTCCATCCAATTTGTTCTCCTCTAAAATCTAAGTTTAGAACTTTACATACTGTATTCTGATTAAAGTTTTTTCATCTCATCCAAGTATGCATCTACCACAATGCTTCTATCAAAACTTTTTTGCATTTTAGCCCTTCCTGCCATTCCCATTTGTTTCTTTTCTTCATAGGTCAAAGCTAAAAATTTCTCTATTTTATTTATAAGATCTTCACTATTCTGCTGTTCAACAATATAACCATTTATGCCATCGTCTACTACTTCTCTACATCCACTTCTATTTGTAGTAATTATTGGTCTTCCACATCCTGAACTTTCAAGTAAAACATTAGACATTCCCTCTGGGTAATAAGTAGGGTGGACTGTACAGTGCGATTTCTCATAAAACTTTCGTACATCACTTTGCATACCATGATATTCAATAATTCCTTTACTTTGTAATTCCTTAAGCTTATCTTCATAATCTTGTTCACAAAAACCAAGAATATGAAATCTTGTTTTGGGATACTTCTCTCTAATGACAGCTGCAGCATCTAAGTATTGATCAATCCCTTTTTCCTTCATCACACGAGCCACGAATAAAAAGTTAATAGTTTCATCTTTGGGATAGTCTAACAACGAATAATATTCCAGGTTGACTCCCGACCCTGGTATTAATCGTTGATTACTGATATAGACCTTGTCGCTAATGAATTTTTTATTTTCTTCATTCTGAAAGAAAACACATTTGGATTTCTTTAATGATAATCTGTATAAAAGAAGGGTGATTTTTTGGAGTAATCCTCCATTTTCCACTGCAGTTCCTAAACCAGTTATATTCACAATATAGGGAACTCTACTTATTCTGCATACTATTCCGCCGTATATGTTTGGTTTAATTGTGTAAGTTAAAATAATATCAGGTTGAACCTTGTTTATAACCCTCTTATAATGTGACATTAACTTAAAATCAGTTATCGGATTAGTTCCTCTTCTACTTATAGGGGTATTTATAAACTCACAGCCCATTTCCTTAAAGTTTCTTACATAATCCCCGTCAGGTAGGGAAATGTAGACTTTATATTCTTTTATAAGCTCTTCAATTAATTCCTTCCTGAACTTATATAACCCCACATCATTATTAGCTAATATTAAAACTCTTTTCATCTCTTATGAACTCCTTGCTAAAACTTTAACCTAGCTCTAAGTTTAAACTATATTTTTAACTATTATATTAATAATAGTTGTTTATTCTTTTAAAGATTTGTTTAATAGTAATCTTATACAATATATCCCTTTACTCGAAAAATCATCTATCTGATAAAATTAAAGGTGATGAATATAGATTTCATTATCAACAGAACTACTTCTCTGCAGGAGCAATTGTTAAAATATTAGTCATTACTTCTTGTACCTTCAAAAGGCTCAATTGTTGCTGCAGTCTCTGAATTAATACCTTCACGGATGAAAACTTTCTTGATTGTAAGAAATATAATTTTAATATCTAATAGAAGACTTATATTCCCTACATATTTTACGTCTAAATTAAACTTATCTTCCCAGCTAATTGCATTCCTACCGTTCACCTGAGCTAATCCAGATAACCCCGGTCTTACCTCATGACGACGTTTTTGATATTCGTTGTATAAAGGTAGATACTGAACGAGTAATGGACGAGGACCAACTAATGACATATCACCTTTTAAAATATTAAATAACTCAGGTAATTCATCAAGAGACGTTGATCTTAAAAACTTTCCAAACTTAGTAAGCCGTACGTCATCCGACAAAAGTTCTCCATCCTCATCTCGCTCATCTGTCATTGTTCGGAATTTATACATTAGAAATATCTTTTCATTCATACCAGGTCTCTTCTGCTTAAACAACACAGGACTTCCTAATTTTACTCGAACA
>Ga0268252_1001159_pt1 | contig 15508 bp, 19 predicted proteins | sample AgamicMgSfrz_FD_200244 | JGI IMG/M metagenome (GOLD analysis project Ga0268252, IMG submission 200244) | Agave microbial communities from Guanajuato, Mexico - Mg.Sf.rz (v2) (version 3) | ecosystem: Host-associated > Plants > Phyllosphere > Phylloplane/Leaf | place: Guanajuato, Mexico | collected... | reverse complement strand
TTATGCTGACTGTTTATAGCTACACTACTGTTTTCTATAATATTTTACAAAATTACAGGAAATGTTATTCCACAAACAAATTCTGAATTAATGGTATAGATAATTAGTTGTTATCTTTACTGTTCTACAAAACTATATTATATTAATTTTTATAGTTTTGCAGAATGTTTCATTTCCCCTCTTATGTTCTACATACAATACTTATACACTTTTTCTCAACTTAAGTTATTAAAGGTTTCTCTTTATATATTCTTTATAAACTTAAAAAGCTAATATTACTTTTTTTCATGCCAAACATAGCTAAAAAGTGGCTTTTAAAAAGACTCTTTTTTTTATATTTTAAATGAGCATTCGATAAAATATTCACTGAATAACCTAATTTGAAAAAACAATGTTAAATAATATTATTTTTATTCATTAAGGGTAATTCCTATAAAAACACTTACTATATCTGTAAAAGTTAAAAATGCACATGAACATGAGGTGATGGAATGATAGTAGTAAGAACAAAAGAAGAGTTAAAACAAGCTAGAAAGAAGAAACTTACAGAATTTGAGGTTAGAGGGAAACTAGCCGGAAGCCTTGTGAAGTCACAAAAGATAAGTAAATTAAGCAAGGGAGCAGCAATTAGTTTGACTGGATTAGTTGGAGCAGGAATCGCCGCAGCTCCAGTGACCGGTGGTGTGTCATTAGGCGCTTCATCTCTGGTAGGTGCAACGGCTTTGGCAGGCGCAGGAGTTTCATCAGGGGTTATAATAGCTGCTATGAGTATTGGAGGTATTCTAGTAGCCTATGCTTTGTTTAAAGATTATGACGTGGAAATTAATGTAGGACCTGGAGGTACAAAAGTTAAAATGAAAAGAAAAAGGTAATAGAAGCCGACTAATGTAGGTTTTTATTTTTTAGAATACTATTTATATTTTGTTCTATCTATACTGCTATTATAAAATGTATTAAAATTAGAATTGAATGCAACTGATGCCCCTTCACATAAGTATAATTTTTCTTTACTTTACCATTATTGATTTTCGCCACTTAATTGTAGCCCCTTATACTCAATCCATTTTTTTATTTTTAAAGATACTATTAAATATTAGTTCGCTTCGAAACATAATTTATAAAATCATGTTTAAATTAGTTAGATATGTAAAAAAGCTGCAATAAGCAGCTTCGTTTAATTATAATTTTTAGTTATTTTCGTAAAAAACTTTTTCTACCTTCTTTGATAGGTGTTTAATATAATTTTTACGCCCTTCTTCTCGATTTAGCTCATAATAGAAAATGTATTTTTGGATTGCTATTCCATTCTCATTCTTCTCGATAAGCAAATCGTAAAATTCGTAATTTTTACCGTTATCTACAATTTTTTTAGAATCTATTGTTACAAAACCCTTTTCTTCTAAGTAAACTTGACTTTCTATTTTTTCCTTAATCAAATACATTCCCTCAGCATCTAAGTACATTTCTAATTTCCATTCTTGAAATACAGTTGGATTATGTTTTTCTCTAAACTCTTTTAAAACTCTTTCTAAATGACTAGCGTATTGGATTTCTTTTAAAATAATTTGAGTTTTCATTTTAATTACCTCGTTTGTTTTTTAATAATATAGCAGAGTTTTTTGATATTTGTTTAAACTTCTTTTCATTAATGTCTGTATATCATAAAAAAAGAAGCTGCCTAATTGCAACTTCCTATGGATTTATTTTTTGTTTTTCTCTAATCTTTTAAGCAAGATATCATTTAATTCACAAGCTATTTCAAGATATTTTACTCTTTCATTAATTTTTTCATTTTCATAAATAAATTTCTTTACTAGTGTTTTATCTTCAGTCTCAATATATGAATTTACAAAAATGAAAGTTTCATTATTCTTTTTATCAATAAATTCATTAGCTTCTGCTGAAACAAAACCCTTCGTTTCAAAATAAACGTATTCATGAATAGTTGTTTTGATTAGGTCTTGGCTTCTAATATAAAGTTTAATTTCATAAGCCATGTCGGGAGTCTTTTCTTTTTCTAAACTAAATCTGTTATTAATATCATTGTCATTCATAAAACTTTGTAGAATTTCATTAGTGTTGTAGTTGCATTTTTTTGTTTTTAAAATGATTTGAGTTTTCATTTCCATTTCAATTACCTCACTTGTTTTTTTATAATATAGCAGAGATTTTTGGAATTAGTTTAAATTTCTTTATTTTATTATGTAAATTGCAATAAAAAAGAAGCTGTTTAAGCTACAGCTTCTTCTGAACAAAATTTCTTAGACTACCGCTCTGTATGTTTCTTCTATTTCTTTTTTCTTTTCATCATTTAATCTGTAAACTATCTTCTCCAACTTATTGTAATTTAGGTTAGAGCCTCTAGCAAAGAAGAACCTTGTTAGTCTTCCGCCTTCTATTCGAACAAGACCTTGTGACATAAAATACGCAAGTTCATCATCAACTTTAGTCATTACTTCAACAAACGATAAACCAAAAAGAACTTCAAACATTATTTCATCTTTAGTAAACGAAAGTTCATTTTTATCCAGGTCCATCTCCGCATATTTCATTAAAGGTTCCTTAAATCTTGCTCTTAAATTAGCTATTTCTTTTGACATTCCCAAATCGTTAATGTATTGAGCAAATTCATCAAATAATTTTTCATTGTATATTTCTTTTAGTATTCTTTCATCAATCTTTTCTTCAGTACCTCCAGTGCTTTTTCGTTCTTCAACCAGTTCTTTTAAATTCTCCTTTGTTCTTAGTTCGTTAATATATTTAACAAAAGTTTCAATCACAAAAATTCCTCCTTGTATTTATGTACATTTTTAATAATTATACCATGAATATCCTATATAGGTTTTTAAAACAAATTAGTGTCTAATAAAAAAAGAGACCTATAGTCTCCCATTATTTATTCCGCTTCTTTTTTATCATTATCATAAAAAGTTAAATCAAAGGTAAAGTTTAGTACTTTTGCTAATTCAAATAATGTGCTCATATGTGGGATGTCTACACCACTATAAATTCGTGAAATTGTTTTTTGTGCTACACCACTTTGTCGAGATAGTTCTCTCTGACTCAATCCTAAACGGTCTGCCTTCGCCATCATTGCTCCTACCATTTCCAGTTTAAAGTGTGTAACAGGGTCCTTGTCCTTGAATTCTTCTCTCATATCGTTAAATGTTTTCATTTAAATATACTCCAATCATAAGTTTCTTTTTTCATTATAATACTTCCACAAAAAAATATCACTTATATCAATAAGTACCATCAGTTATTTCAAATTTTGCTTTTTGATGAGCTTTATCTAATTCTTTAGCTGGTTGTAACTCCTTTTTTATTTGTTCTAAAGCTTCATCCACTTCTCTCTTTTCCTCTAAACTTAATTTTAGAATCTTTTTTTCAAGCTTAGTATAATTAAATTTCGAATTGTAAGTCAGCAGAAACGATGCTAATTCTATTTCACTCATAATACTTCTTGTTAAAAAATAAAATTTTTTATTACTTGTCTTAGAAAGAACTTCTGAAAACGCAATATTAAATAATATTTTAAAATTGGATTCTTCTTTATCGCCTTTATAGTTGTTTATATCAATATTACTGTGTTCTAATATAGAATTCCTAATTTGGTCTTTTACAGTGGCTAACTCTTTTGTGATTCCCATTTCATTAATGTGTTGAGAGAGTTTAGTGAATAACTCTTTATTATAAATTTCACTTAAGATTTCTTTATCTACATCTACACTATTCTTATCTCTTTTGTGTAATAATTCCTTAACTTCAGCGTCTTTTGCTAAAGTATTAATATGTTGGACAAATAAATTAATCATAAAATTTCCTCCTATTTTTTAAGCATCTTATTATTTTTTATATAATATATCCGTTTGGTTATAGTTTTAATTTTCAGGCAGTCATTTTCTTTTTTTCGTGAGAATATACTGATTTATTATTTCTTCCAGTTCTACTCACTTTTACCTTTTTTTAAATACTAACATAACCCTTTAACAGAAGTAAAACAAAAAGAATAGTTTCATAGATTAATTTATAAATATATGTTTTATTAATTAACATAAAAAAAGAAACCCAAGTCTCCCGTTATTCTTTTTATAACCTGTGCATCGAAGTCGTATGCCATCTATTAAACCTTATAAAAAAGAGATAACAAAGTTATCTCTTCATGATTTAATTGTTTTACACCGCAGCATCAAGAACTTCTAGTAGCGCACTACGTAACTCATATACACTACCTCTTGGAGTGTGTAACGCTGTTCCTAAATCCCAACCCGTTCTTTCTGCTGTATACCTGCAAATATGAGGATAAGATTCAATCGTCATCCATTCTTTGATGTAATTAGCAAGTTGATTTATTTGTTGTGGATTTAAGTCGACATAAGTTCGTAAATACTCTTCTCTATCAACAGGAACATTATATTTACTTCGAAGTTTTCCACCAATTTTAAAGAGTTCTTCTATAACCATATCGCCATACAATTTAAAAATCTCTGGGTTTCTCACTATAAATCTTGTTTCTACAACCTTTTCACTAATAGCAACAATCATTAACTCTATGTCTTTAGTAATCAGGGTAATATGAATATCAGTTACAAAACCTCCAAGATTTTTTACTTCTGTTAAAAAGTCGCTTGTTTTAAACAGGTTTAAAATTTTAAATTGTTTCTGCAAATCATTCCAAACTCGTAATTGGCTGTATACCTGAGTTAAATTTCCCTCTACTTGAAACTTCTCTGCACTTTTTCTGTTTACTACTACGATTTGTTCTTGTTTCATTTTAATCATTCTTTTCTATAAAGTTTGAAGACAAAATAGCGCTTTTATCATTCTTGATTTGTTATTAAATAACAGATGTTTTTTAGTGTGCCAACTACATTCTATAAATCTATTATTTAATTGACATTTAACGGTAATATACTATTATATGAGCGGATGAACGTTATACATACTTTTAGTAGTATTTAGTAATCCAACAAATTCAAATTTAGAGGTGATGTCTATGGGTAAAGATTTTACTCATAACGAGCTAAATGTGGTAGCTCTAAAATGTATTAGCAATTTCAAACGAAATTCGGACGAATTAATTAGTCTGGTCGAAACAAGCAAGACAAAGTATCAAGAAAATAGTTGGATAAAGTCTCTATTTGCTTTTCCTTTCTCTTTTTTAAAAAACTTAGTGACGTTTTTTAAAGTTGCGAAGGGCACAGCAATCATTCAATCATTACTTGGTTTCTTAGCAATTTCCTTAGGAATTACTTCAGCAATAGCTTCAAATTTCTTATTTTTCGGGATAATTATTCTTGTTTGGTACGCATCTTCTCTTGGTTTAGGTGCGTTTATGATGGGCAGAGCCGTTAAGGATAACCCTTATTTTCATCATGCTTATTATCGACTAATGCAACCAGCAAACTATAAAAACGTAGATGTGATGGCTGATGAAAAAGTGTTTTTTGATTATATTGAAAAACTTTTACTTAACCCAGAATTTTTTAATGAACACCATTCTGAGTTAATTAAAAGCATTCAAGAAACACACAATAAACTTGAAGATAATATGAAAACACAGCTCGGGATTGAAAAAAGAGAATATCATAAACTATTAATTAAATTAGCAAAAATGATTAATGATTTAATTAGTGGAGAACGTTTCCTAACTTCAAATTTTAATTTGTTTGGCATTCCAATGATTGTTTTTAAAGAAGAACAGGGAATTATGAGGAAAGACTATGATGATGCAACAGATGTAACGATTAAGCAATCGTACAAGATTGAGGATTTTTATGAAGTTTACCCTTATATAAAACCAACTGAGTTAGAAAATGATTTCTTTTATAACCACATTGATTCTAATTCAGAGTTTTATACATTTAAATTAACAACAACTAGAGGTACTTGGGTGGTAACGTTTATTAGTGACCCAAAAAAAGAAATTACAGCGATGGAATTCTACTTAGGAGGCATTTTACCACTGGAATTCATTTTAGAAATTTACAACAAAATTGCTGAAAATATTAACTGAGATTTAAAATTATATCAATTTAACGGGGGAGAAAAAGGATGTACACTTTGAGGGATAAGGAAAAATTAAAAGAGATATTGGAGAGTAAAAGGAAGAGCAACTTTGAAGAAACTACACATACGTTAAAAAATGATTTAACTCGAAAACTAAGTGTATTGAGTGCAATTATGAACGTAGCAAAAAAATAGAAATAACATTACAATTACAAAGACAAGGAAAGACTTATGTCCCTCCTTGTCTCTTTTAGTTTCCCTTAATTCTTTTATCTGCTTCATGTAACAACTCAGTAAATGTTGAGTTTAATTTATCTTGTTCTTTGTTTCTCTCTTTTCTACGGTTTTCTACAATCTTTTTTAATTTATCTTTATCTTTCATAGTGAACATATCATCTTTATTAGGTTTCATTACATATCCCTCCATCTCAACTAATGGAAACTAATATAAGTACTATTCTACATGCTAATCTATATTTCCTATTATAGACTATTGTTTTGTCATATACATCACTTGTTTTTTTATAAGGTTCTTTGAGTTTTTAATCTTACAGTCAAGCTTATGTAAATATGCTTTTTCTTTTTGTTCATTTACCCTTCTTTGCCTGTTAAAAAACTCTTCTACTTTTTCTTTATCTCGAATAGAGGTAAAGCGATATTTGGCATTTTCACTCATTATTGTTCCCCCCTAATTCTAATAAAATAAGACAATGTTTTTATTCCATCTATCTACTCATTAAGACTTTAAAGCACATAATCACTTTTAATTTAAAAAGCTCTATATTATTTACTAAATTAAGTATATTTTACCTTTTTCGTAAAATTAAACAAGTGTTTTGCACTTCTTATTTATACGTTTTCTTTTCTATTGTTCGTTTTTTGTATTATCCTATTTTTATTACGCCCGTGATAAGGTGGCATATCTCACCATTATAAACGTACGTTATTATACTGAATTACCAACATTGTATGCGTATAACCTTTCCGGAATTTTTCGCTAATTTTAGAAATACCTCGCCAATATAAAGAATATCATGTATGTAGATAAAGACAAATAAGCAGCGGAACTTATTTAATAAGTTTCCGCTGTCTTCTTAGACCATTCCTTTTCTTGTTTTTCTCTTCATTATGGCTTCAATTAAGCCAATTAAGGCTCCACCGCCAGTTCTATTTAATACAAACTCCTCACTGAACATATCAATAAAATCATTTTCCAATCTGATGTAGTTATCTGTCGGATATACAAATATCCGCGTAGTATCATACGCTCTAAAGCTATCAATGGATAAAATAGAATCCTCTTTACGACCAAATATTAACCTATCGAATTCTTTTTGTTTACTCCAGTGGGATAGAATTCTAACTCTAATATCCTGACTTCTTCCAATGTAGACCTGCTTATATTCTTCTAGAACCATAACATAATATCCAGATACTCTACTCAAAGGAGCTAGGTCCATGATTTCTTTAAAGGTTTCATTGTTAGAAGCAAAGCTTTCAATTTCTTTATTAAACTCAACTTGAGCCAAAGAATTAAAATAGTTCATATTTAAATCGTAATTATATAGACTGTCTGCTACTTTTTTATTTATTTCTGATTCGGTGTAGACTTTCCCTCTAATTATGGAACTTTTAGGATTTATCTTAATATAGTTCTCTTTAGTTAAATTTAACCCATCAACCTTATTTCTTATATTTACACCAAAGTATTTAACCATTAACGTTGCTCCCCTAATCCACAAAAATTTATTTCTATATCTTACTACATTAAGAACATTTTTACTAATATATACAGTTATAAATAACCTCTTATACCTAAAGGAACGCAATTGTGCTTTTATATAAAAGATAGCGTCAGCATTCTTTTTTGTGTTTCATTTAGGTTAAATACATTATATTTTATAATACATCGCTGAATAACTAAGAATAAATCCGGGATTGTATAGTAGATAAATAAGCAATATACACTTTGTTATATATAGCTCTTCCTAGCAAAACGAAGATGGTTATAGAACTTTTTAGGTTCTTTTAGTTTTTTTTGGAACGTTTTAGAATTAGTTAAGGGTCCCAGCGGAGCTGTTACATTATAACGGAGCAAATGTTGCGTTTATCTATTTTAACCCTACATACATTATTTCTTTTTAAGCTATTAATGCGAGTTACTTATAATTGCGGTAGCAAATAGCGAAGATTTCATATGAGCCCCATTTAAACCGGTAAAACCAATTTCATTACGCAAGCTTACTTTGTGTAACGGAGTGTATGTTTAAATAGTGCTATTTTTCTTTTAAAGCGTAGAATTAGCAGCACCGCTGCGTTATAACAAATAGAATCTAATAAAATTATTTCCTAGATATTAATACTCCTATATTAGTTAAAACGGAGGAGAAGCCGGAGCGTGTTGTTTAGTTATTTGTATTGATAAAATAGTAAAGTAGTAATGTATTATTAAATGAATTTTGCAAGGCAAAAGCGGATTTTCCGCCTTTAATCTTAATTATTTAACTTAGAAAAAGAAACTTAGCATTATTTATAACAAGGCAATTGAAAAAGCCACGTTTTTTATTTAAAGTACGTGGCTGTCTAAATAATATAATTCCTCTGATATATAGTGCAATTAATCTTCTTTTTTATAAAAACGTTCACCTGTATCAGGATTATAGTACACTCGTGTTTTTACGCCAGTCACAGGGTCAGTATTTATTTCCTCTGTCGATTGAAATCCTTTTGGAACTTTATTACCGTGATTGCGCTTAAAACGTTTGTCATAGATAAAATACCCAAGTAAAACGCACACAATTAGTATAATAATTTCTAAAACATAGAAACCTATAACAAATTTCATTTGATTGGCTCCACAATCACAGCAGTTCCATATGCTACAATTTCACTCATATTTTTACCAATCTCACCAGAATCATATCTCATCATCACAATGGCATTTGCACCCATTTGATTAGCATTTTTAACCATGCGGTCCATTGCCTCTTTTCTTGAATCTTCGAGCATAGCTGTATATTGCTTAATCTCTCCACCAACTAGGGATTTTAGCCCTGCCATAATATCGCCACCAATTCCTCTGCTTCTTACAATTAAACCAAATACAGGTCCTTTCACTTCCACAACTTTGTAACCTTCAATTTTTTCTGTAGTAACTACTATCACTTTTAATCTCCTCCATTATTCATCTTTTTATATAAACTAAATTGATAACACCTTTAAAATTTTCACATAATATTACGTTTATCCTGCTTAGATAATCGCGCGTTTACCTCTTTAAGAAGTATTATACTTGTTATATGAGAAAATCCCATTTGATAGAATATAAATGGGATTTCTAGTTGTTACTATCTAATAATTTTATTGTTGATTGTAAGTAAATCTATAATGCTAATTACACATCTTATTACATTCTAAAAGAATCTTTTATTCCTTATAACGAAACCTACTACTTTATTAAATGAGTCTTTTTTCGTTTATACTTTCATGCATTTCTAAAAGGAGTTTTCCTACATTGTCTTTGTCAGATAAATACACAAACTTCGTTTTACTATTTGTTATCGCAGTTTTAATTTTTTTATAAAAACTATGATTAGCATAGTTAGGATAAAAATAAACTACATCATAGTTGCGTAAATAGTTGAAATTTTTACCTAATGTATCAGTGCTCATTGTTTCTAAATTAGACAACCACTCTTTTAACCTTTGTTGCATGTTTGGATGCCCGCCACAAACAATAATTTTCTTAGTATTTAAAAGGTCCGCTGCCTCTTTAACTGATAGCTCATCTACTTCCACATCTACACGTTTTTGGTTATATGCAAAGTTACGAAGTTCTATTAATTCTTCTTTTTCATCTTTAGTTGCTTCTACTTGTTGTCTTAAACGTTCAAGTTCTTTCTCAACCTCTTTATTTTTATCTTTTAACTCTTGAATTTTGCGTTTTCCTTCTTCGTTCTGTGTAGTAAGCTTTTCTGTTTCTTTTCTATAGTTCTTCTCTTTTTCGCTCAATTGCTTTTCGCGTTTCTTCACATCTAAGTACCATGACTCTTGAGTATCTTTTATTAGATGTTCCTTTTGAAGCTTGTACTGTTTAACTAGAGCGTGAAGAAAAAGTGTTGAAATGAAATATTGCTGCATTTCTCTTTCATCATAATTGTTTAACTGTTGAATGTGTAGTGCACTATGAGCTAGCATTAACAATTCATCTTTGCTAAACTCAACGCTTAATAAGTCGAAATAATTCAATTCACTTAATTTAAGCGCTCCTGAATACCCACCAATGTGTTTAAAAACCTCTTCTTGGAATAAACTTGAACGAATCTTTTCAGATGTTTGAATATCCGCTGTCTTAAATGACAATCCCTTCTCAGCAAGTATTTCTTCGGTCCTTATATCCAAGGCTACATCAAAAATTTTATCAAGGTTTATAGGTATTTTTTTATTTACATCAATTCTTAATGTTTCTTTAATAAAATTAACTGCTTTTTTATTATCAAGTTCGTTTTCTTTTAATTGTTTTTGAATTATAAGAGAGTGAAGTAAATCATCACCTAAATTCTGTATTCCTTGAAGAGCCATTTTCCCGTAAGGGTTATTAAAAATTCTATTTACGTTACTTCCGTCCGCATTGGCTAAATATAAAAGTACACTTTGATAGATACTTGCCTTCAGTTCAGTCATTTCATCAACTGTCATGTCTCTTCTCTTAAGAATGAAGTGCATAAACTGTTGCAGGTCTAAGTTGTTTTTATTTTGCTCGTAGTACCTTACTACATCTTTATATCCTTTCTTAATTAAACGGTGAACTAAAGATAAATCGTTGTGGTTGTAACACCACTCAACTATTCCAGCTACCTTTTTCATTTTCTCTTCATAAGCAGTTGTAAATGATTTAATGACCATATCATCATAAAATCCGCTATTCTTAAATTCTTCATAATAAACCCAGCGATTCTCTTCATATATTTTGTCAATTTCTCCATGAAGATAATCGTTGTACCCTAATGCTACAATTAAAATATGTCTAGTGTTAATACTCATTTTTGAAAATTCTCCTTTTAATTCTTTCCGTTATTATACCACTAATTTTTCCATATCGTTCTAACTAATAGCATACTTATCTCCCAATATGTAAAGCTGTAATGATATAATAAAAAGAAAACGGAGATTATTAATATGCAACAGAAAAAGTATACGAATGAACACATAATCCAAACACTGCAAGAATGCTATCACTCTGTAGGAAAAATTTCTCAAAATATTTATACCCAAAGAGGATATAAGCCATCTGTAGATGTTATATTTAGACGATTTGGTTCCTGGAACCAAGCTTTAAAAGAAGCTGGGATACCTGTGAAAGAGCGTAAGGAGAAAAAAGACAAAGTGTTGAAAGTTGGCAAGTTCTCAAATGAATATATTATTCAACAACTGAAAAGTTGTTATGAAAAGCACGGTAAAATTTCTATGTCACTCTATAACAAAGAAGGATTTTTACCAGCGAGAACCACTATTGTAAGGCAGTTCGGTTCTTGGAACAATGCTATTGAGGCTGCCGGTTTAAAAGCTTTTACTAGTTCCGAAAAACAATTTTCTAAAGAGGAAATATATGAACAATTAAGAGCCTGTTATAAAGAAAATAACAATTCTATTTCTATTGGGAAGTACAAGTTATCTGGTCGAGTCCCTACTATAACGACTATTCTCAAATATTTCGGTTCTTGGAATGATGCTATTGAGGCTGCCGGTTTAAAAGCTAATGGCTTGACTACAGTAATATACTCTGACGAAGACTATATTACTTCTTTAAGAACATGCTATATTCAAAACAATAATTACATTACTTCCCCTTTGTACAGAAAACAGCGTTACCATCCAGGTTTAAAATCAATTCTTAGAAGATTTGGCTCTTGGAATAATGCCTTAGAATTTGCTGGTGTGCCTGTAAACTATAAAGTTAGACCCGCTTTTTCCAAAGAAGAGCTTATAACTGTCTTACGCAATTTCTACCAAGAAAACGATGGTATAACAAGAAAAGGATACAACGACTCAGGACAACTACCCCACTCTCGTACTATTGTTAGTTATTTTGGTTCATGGGAGAATGCTTTAATCGAAGCTGGAATTGAATTATCGAAGGATAATAAGCAATATACTAAAAGAGATGTCATAACCAGCATTCAGAGTTGTTATGACAAATTTAAGCGCCCTATTTCTGTTACTGATTATATTGATAGCAATTTTGAACCTAAACTTTCTACAATTAGACGATTATTTGGCAGTTGGGAGGTCGCCTCACGAGAAGCTGGCATTCCCGAATATTTTACTCAATATACTAAAGGTGATATTATAGAAATTCTTCATGAATGTTATGAAGAGAATTTAGGTAGTCTTACTATGTATGAATACAGGGAACTCAGGAACGAGCCAACCGTATCATATATTTTAAATAAGTTTGACGGCAGTTGGAATAAAGCTTTGGAAGCGGCTTCTGTTCCTTTAAATAAATCAAGTAAACGCCCTAAAACCCACTAACGACTTAGCGTCTGTTAGCGGGTTTTAGTTTTAAAGATATAAGAATTAATCTTACCTTACTTAGTATATAACTTTTATAATTACCTTGAACCTCTTGCTTACAATTGCAAAATCTAATACTCTTTAACACTACAGTACAAATTCAACCATTTCTTTATATATCTTTTTTCTCTAGATGAGAGAGCAGTGTTATAATTAAATAAAATGGAGAGAATTTTACTATGCAAAAAAAGAAGTATACAAACGAACATATAATTCAAACACTGAAAGAATGCTATCAGTCTGAAGGGAAAATTTCTCAAAACATTTATGCTCAAAGAGGATATAAACCGTCCGTAGATGTTATAGCTAAACGCTTTGGTTCTTGGAACCAAGCATTAAAAGAAGCAGGAATTCCTGTACAAGAACATAATTTAAAAAAAGACAGGGTCTTAAAACCTAGCAAATATTCAAATGAATATATTATTCAACAACTGAAAGATTGTTATGATAAACACGGTACTATTTCAATGGCTCTTTATAGTAAAGAAGGCTATAAGCCTGGTAGAACCACAATTATAAGACAATTCGGTTCTTGGAACGACGCTGTTGAGGCTGCTGGTTTAAAGGCTATTACCAATCATGAAAGACAATTTTCGGATGAGGAAGCATTCAAACAATTAAAATCCTGCTATGAAGAAAACGATAATTTTATCTCCATGGATATATACAAGAAATCTGGTCGAACTCCTACTCCGGCTACGATTATTAAGTATTTTGGTTCATGGAATAATGCTATTGAGGCTGCTGGTTTAAAGACTAATGCTTCAAATATAGAGATATATTCTGATGAAGATTATGTTCATTCACTAAGAGCTTGTTACAAGAAAAATTCCAATTACATTAGTGCTCCCTTGTACCAAAAGCAACAGTTTCGTCCTGGTCTTCAATCCATTCAAAAGAGATTTGGAACTTGGAATAAGGCTCTCCAGTTTGCTAATATTCCCCTTAACAAAGAGGGATATCTGCACTATAAAAAAGAAGAGCTTATTAGCATCTTACTTGAATTCTACGATACACACGGTAAGATATCTAGAGATACGTATAGTAGTTCTGGTCAGTTACCTCATCTACATACAATTATTAATTACTTTGGTTCATGGGAAAACGCTTTAAAAGAAGCTGGAATTTCTTTAACAAGGGATAACAAGCAATATACCAAAAAAGAAGTTTTATCTAGCATTCGAGATTGTTATGCCCAGTGTGAACGTCCTATTTCTGTTACTGATTACGTAAATAGTGGACTTGAACCTAAGCTTACTACGGTTAGACGATTGTTTGGTAGTTGGGAAGTTGCTGCACGAGAAGCTGGAATTCCTGAATATTTCACTCAATATACCAAAGATGAAATTATTGAAATTCTCCAGGAGTGTTATGAAGAAAACCTAGGTAGTCTTACTCTTCACGAATATAAAGAGTTACGAGAAGAACCTTCACTATCATATATAAAAAACATGTTCAATGGAAGTTGGAATGAAGCTTTAGCTGCCGCTTCTTTGCCCTTAAATAAAAAACATTAAAAATACTAACACCCACTAACAGACCTTAAGTCATTAGTGGGTTTCTTTATTAAATCCGCAAAAAAAATTAGTTGTGTATTACTTTTTCGCTTCTAATCCTTTAAGAATATCAAATATTTGTACAGCTGCTTCTCGCTGTTCCACTGTCATCTCTGTTTCACCAAAATTTACAGATTGATTTTTAAGTACATCACGTAAATCCATAGTGGCGTCTTGTGGATAATAATTTTCAGTTGCTCCATTTAAATAATCCATAGATGTGTTTAACACATCTGCCAACTCCATTAGCGTTTCGACCTCTGGGTATCGATGTCCAGAAATCCAGTTGCTCACCGCAGATTTATGTACTCCTAACTTGTCAGCTATTATTATATTATTTAAACCCATTCTTTTTCTTTGAAGTTTAATACGAATTCCTAAAACATTTTTTTCTTCTTTCACATTCATTACACTTCCCCTCCTATTACATATAATTATCCATTTAAACATGTAAATAGCAAGCGTTTACCACGCCTCTGTATTACTTTTTACTACATTTTAGAAAAAGCTCAACTACAGGAGTTGAACTTTCTTTTTTGTACTTTTCAATAAATACTTTTAGTTATACGAAACACATTATTTTTAAGAAGATAGTATTATTCACAATAATTATTAGACAATTTAAAATATTCTTCTTTTTACATAAGCGACAGTGGTATACTTAAGAAAATAGACTGAAAGGTTAAGGTCATGCAAAAACAAACATATTCAAGAGAACAAATTATCGCGATACTTCAGGAGTGCTACGAAGAAAATTTAGGTAGTTTAACAAGTGGAGAATATAGTAAGTTAAGAGACGAACCATCCGCACATTATATTAAACGGAAGTTTAATGGTAGTTGGCACCAAGCTTTAAAAGCAGCTTCCTTACCTTATAAAGAGGCTTATTTAGCACAAGCGTGACAACTGCTAAAAGACAACTTAAATTGCAATGCAGTAACTAGTAGATTTAATATGTGAATAACAGAAAGCCACAAAACAGACGAGTGTTTTGTGGCTTTTATTTTCTTTATTTTTTTGTTTTAGTTCTTGCAAATTAACTTAATGCTAATTGTACATCTTTAGAAAGTAACTTTAACTATATAGTTTTGCTCTTAAATATATTTAAAAGGGCATTTCCGTTTCATCATCTTCCCAATCCTCAAACTCCTCATCTTCAATTGGTTCTTTATCATTCTTTAAAAAAGCAATTTTGCTCTCAGCATCACAACCAAATTCGTCTTCCCAATTGTGACCATCGAACTGAATTAAGAGTTTACCAAATCCAAATTCATGCAGCAAACGTGCAAATAATTCATCTGCTCTTGCTGAATTGAAGTACTCGTATTTCCCGTTTTTCTCTGGAAAAGCGTATAGTCTCCAAGCAC
>Ga0268252_1001153_pt1 | contig 15528 bp, 19 predicted proteins | sample AgamicMgSfrz_FD_200244 | JGI IMG/M metagenome (GOLD analysis project Ga0268252, IMG submission 200244) | Agave microbial communities from Guanajuato, Mexico - Mg.Sf.rz (v2) (version 3) | ecosystem: Host-associated > Plants > Phyllosphere > Phylloplane/Leaf | place: Guanajuato, Mexico | collected... | reverse complement strand
GCCCCGAATCATATCAATCGTTAAAATCCTGTTCTGTGCGGAAACAGGTGCAGATTTCATCTTGTCATCTCCTTGTTTTATCTTTTTTCATTCTGTGAACAAGTACTGTTTTACTTATGGCTAAAATGACCCCATCTGCTTGCTTTTCCACGCCGCGAAGCAGGCAGCTGTAAATACAGCAGCCCAGAAAATGAGCAAGATGGCGCTTCCACCCATAAGCACATTTAGATAAAATACAGAATGGCCAAGCACAGTCTGCCACCCGATTAAAACGATGGACATCAGCCAGGCTATACCGCTTATGTGAAGCAGGCGGTGCTGGCGCTTCCTGGGCATCTGACCATTCCCGTCAAGGAGAAGTGCCAGAATTGGCATCATCTGAAGGCCGTGGAAGCCAAGGCCATGGAACCAAATGATATTGCCTTCGAGTCCTGTATAACGCCCTTGAAGAGCGATCATCCACAGTCCCCCGGTAAATGCCAGCATCGTTGTCGCCATGCCATATCGGATGCCAAGTGTAAGCAGCGGGCGTTCTTGGAGCAGGCGTGACTTGAAAAATGGCCAAGCCAGCATGATGTAATAAGCGATCATTAACACAGCCACTAAGCCAAAGAACCCGCCAATAATCGTATCAGCAGTATTGCCTGCCTGGCTATAACGCGGGTTGAAGCCGCGCATGTTTTGAATGGTTTCAGCCCCATAGCTGTACAAGGCGAAGACGATATACGACCAGCGGAAAATCCGCCGCTTGCGTAGGCTGAAGCCAGCAAGCGGGACAAAAAAAGCCGTTGTGATCAGAAACAAGCCGAGGGCCGCATTAAATGATAAGGCACTTGCCAGGTTTCCTTCCGGTAAAATGACCGCCCCCTGGAGGGCGATCATCACCGCACAAACCGCCGCTAATACGAATCCAAACACGCCCGCCGCCACTAGGGCCGGCTCTTCTTTCCATACCTGCTTCACTGCGTTCATATTCGCTCCCCATTCCGTATTACTTTGTGACAGTAATCTTACCATTATTGGTTGTTAACTCGATGACATTCTTTCCGTCGCCAAATCGCGTGTCTTCACTGTACTTATTCAAGATATTAATCACTCCGTTATCTTTATGCACATTAAAGGCTGTATTTGTCGGTTCTTTCTCCGTTTCGACGGTAATGCTGCCATTGTTGCTTTTCAGCTGCATCGGCCGGTCTAGTTATCTTTTCAAAATAAATTGTCTTGGATTATAGGACAGAGAGCTGGAGAAAACCTGATAATTGGGCAAACCAGCAGCCAGTTACACGAATCCAGCCATTTTTTGCACAAAAAAAGCCGAAGAGCACATGTGCTCTTCGGCTTTTGATTTATTCAGGCTGCTCTTTGCCATATTGATACTGAGACGGGTCAACAGGCTTCATGCCTTTTACTTCATGGAAGCGCAGCAGGTCACCGTATAAAACGGCATCAGAGAAAGACAGCTCAGTGTCTACTTTCTGTTTGACTGCCTCCATGTCAGCAGTTGGCTCCTGCTCTTCCCCAGTTTGTGTTTGATAATATGTGCCATCAATAGACGTATAATCCGGTGATACAAAGTCGCCGTTTCGGAATGCAACTACTTCATCGTGGTCCGGTGACAGCAGGTCTGTACCAAACTGGATAAATTCTTTGTTGTCGATGCCTAAAAGGTGCAGCATCGTCGGCAGCACGTCGATCTCGCCGCCATATTGGTGCTGAACGCCGCCTTGCACGCCCGGTACGTGAATAAATAACGGCACGCGCTGAAGCTGTGCATTTTTAAAGTCGGTGATTTCTTCACCCATAATTTTTGCCATTGCTTTGTTATGATTTTCTGAGATTCCGTAATGATCCCCATAAATCATGATCATCGAGTTGTCATATAAGCCGGATTTCTTTAAATCGGCAAAAAAGTCAGCTAGTGCTTCGTCCATGTAGCGTGCTGTTTGGAAGTAACGATCAACTGTGCCGTCTCCTGTGGTGGCCGGAGCGATTGTTGCATCACCTTCATCCATAACAAACGGGAAATGATTCGTCAGCGTCATCAAATGCGCGTAAAACGGCTGCTGCATTGACTGAAGCATTGGGATCGATTCTTCGAAAAACGGCTTGTCTTTTAAGCCATAGTTAATTTTCCGATCGCCTTCCATGTTGTAATAGCTGGCATCAAAAAATGTATCCACACCCATTTGCTTGTAAATCTCATTCCGGTTCCAGAACGTTTTATAGTCTCCATGAAGGACAGCACTTGTGTAGCCTGCTTTCTGGCCCAAAATAGCCGGTGCTGCCTGATAGGTGTTGCGCCCTTTTAAAACGAATGCCGATCCTTGTGGCAGTCCATATAGAGAAGTATCCATCATTAACTCGGCATCAGCTGTTTTCCCCTGGCCAGTTTGATGGAAGAAATTATCAAAATACATAAACTGGTTGTCATGTGCCAGTGAATTTAAAAAGGGCGTTACTTCCTGCCCGTTTAATTTGTAATCAATTAAAAACGACTGAAACGACTCCAAATGAATTTTAATAACATTCATGCCTTTTGCTTTCCCGAAATATGCTTCGTCCGGTGCTGCATACTGAGACTTTGTGAAGTTTTCCACATTTGTTAAGTCATCGCTGCTTGCAAATGCGCTTTGCTTCTCGTTTTTCACTGTTTGAACCGCATCATAAATGGTGTAATTATATGCGCCCAAATATTTAATTAAATAGTTGCGGTCAAACGCGCGAGTTAAAAGCTGCGGCCGGTCTGTTTCGGCAAGGCCAAGGTTTACGCTAAAAATAACTGCGCCCGCTGCCAAAATCGCCAGCACCTTTTTCTTTGGTGTTACCTGCAGTTTCCACTCCTGCTTCTTCATCCAAAGAACACTAGCCAGGACAATCAAGTCCACAAAGTAAATTATATCGTGCCATTCTGTTAAATCGGCGATGCTTCCGCCCAAATGCCCGGCATTGCTCGTTTGAAACAGTGTCGGCAGTGTAATGAAATCATTAAAGAAACGGTAGTAAAGGATGTTGCTGTATAAGATAACGGTCATCACGCTACTGAAGGCAACGATCCATCTGCCGCTTCGTTTCGAAAATAGCGCGAGTCCTAAAAAGAGAACGGCCGAGCTAAGCGGGTTTAAAAACAAAAGAAATGTCTGCATTGCATTGTTAATCCCGAGCTGAAATTCTGTCAGGTACGCAATGTACGATTTAAGCCAAACTAAAATAACCGCTAAAGCAAAAAAATGCAACGGTTTTGAAAACAATCGATTCATATTAATTCCCTTCTTCCAAACTATTCATAGTATCCAAAATCTTTGTTTTATAAAAACAGTTTCTATAAATATAAGAAGCGCATTTATAGAATATACATCATTAGGCTTCTATTTGTCGAGTATATTCTCTACTATGGCCGCTTAGAAAAGGGAAAAAAAGGTTGAACAAACAGCTACTTCTTTATTCGTCAGATAACCTGACAGATTCATTGTTTTTGGGGATTTTTTCCGCACAATAAGCTATATGGGAGGAGAGGGTTTTAATGGATAAGCTGTTTCTGTTACATAATCTTCTTGCTTTTTTATGGATCATTCTTTTTGTAAAAACATAGCGCGAACACTCCCTGCAGATCACCCATTTTTTGTTTTTTGTCATGGCAGTCGGAATTTTGGTGCATTCATGCTTTACTATTTTTTCGACCTATATCTTACCCAGAATTTAAGTTTCTGACATATATATAAATCCTTTTTGGCTCCTGCTTCCATCTCTCTCCGCCTTTGCTCATATTGCTCGAATACCATACATATTTCGTTTGAAAGTAAAACGATGAAGATCCTGACTAGCTTAAAATGCCTTCGATCGTGATTGACTCAGTGAGATGTCTTTCTATAAATTTACTAGGCAGTTAGAGCCTTTTATTTTTAACTTTTTAGTTAACTAGGAACTTATCACCAACAACATACATCTTATGAATCATTTGTACTATTTTACAAAAAATACATATTCTCTCATAGAAAATAATGGTATTGTAAATAGGTGCCAAATATAAACCTTTATGAAGGAGAGAATTATGAAGAAATTATGTGCTGCCCTGCTTGCTGCAGGACTACTGTTCACCCAGTCTGCCTACGCTTCTGCTGCTTTTAAAGATGTCGGCCAGTCCTATTGGGCAAATGAAGAAATTGTATATTTAACTGACAAAAAGATTATTAGCGGCTTTAAAGACCAATCGTTTCAGCCAAGTGCTTCCGTTACAAAAATCCAAGCGATGATTATGGTCGCGAAAGCGCTCAACCTTGACTTAACGAATCGCCCGGACCCCGGCTTTAGCGACCTCTCAAAAACAAGTACTGGCTACGCAGCAGCGGCAGCAATTGTAGATGAAGGATTTTTCCCGAAAAGCGCTGCTTTAAAACCAGCAGAGCCGATTTCGCGTGCGCAAATGGCTCGTATGCTGGCTACTGCATTTAAATGGAAATCATCCACTGCTGTTTCATTTAAAGATGTACCAAAGAACTTCTGGGGCCATCCATATATTTCAGCACTTGCCAATCAAAATATTACGCTTGGCTACCCAGACGGTACATTCAAGCCAAACAATGCGCTGACCCGCTCCCAGTTTTCGGTTTTCCTAGCCCGTGCCCTGAATGACAATTACAAAACGTATACGTATACAAATACAGCCCTGAAATACAAATTAGACCTGCCGAACTACATGAAAACACAAGTAACCGCAGAAAATAAAAAAGACAAAATTGGCTCGTATGGAACGTATTTTTATTACAATAATACAACTCATTTAGGTTTTAAACCAGCGCTTGCTATTATTTGGGCTATCCCCGCTTCAAAGCTGCCTGATTACACGGGCGCACCGTTCAAGCTGCTGAAAAAGCATGGTTCTACTTATTATTTCTATCAAGGGCCAGGCGAGCATCCTTACTTATTTATGGATAAGCAAAATCAAGTAGTTAATAAAACAAATACACCTGAAGCTAAAGAGTTCGAACGGATTCAATACAAGCTTGCCCATATGATCAACGGTCTTGCTCCATTAAATTAATAACGAAAACAAAGACGGCTCCTCCTTAGGAACCGTCTTTGTTTTATTTGGACTGCTTTCGCTCATTCGATTTTCGTACGCGGACAAGCGTTTCGGCCGGCTGCTTGCGAATCCATTTGATATAGCTGCCTATCTTCTCATCCTGCCGCAGCCGCTCAAGCGTATCGAGACGAACAGCCAGTTCTTTATTTGTATACAGCGCGTGAATCTGCTTATGGCATGGAACACATAAGTCCGCGGTCGGTCCATACGATCCGCCTTCCTCTCTCGGTGTAAGGTGATGGACTGTTGTCTCAACCGGAGACCGCCCGCATAATTCGCAAACAGATGATCTCATAAAATATTTCCTCCGTTTTTCTTCCATTGTATCAAATCTTTTGTACAGCCGAAAAAGGAGCGAGTAACTGCTGACGGCTGGAAAAAGCAGTGTATTGGCTGGATTATACTGGCTGGCAGCTGGGTGTACTGAAGCATCTTGCCGCAAGAACAGGCTTAGAACGCATTTTTCAGCTGTGTGGTCTTTTGTCTTCTCCTGTTCTCTGCTAAAATGGACAAGACCACATGGGGAGCCTTTGGGCTGAGAACAGTGAAAAGCTGGACCCATGGAACCTGTCGGATCATGCCGGCGCAGGGATGTGGACCTTTTCCTCTTTCTTGGCGTGCAGGCAAAGAATGGAGGAAAAAAATTGAATCGAAAATTACCGCTTCAAGCATTGATTGAAGCAGCGGTTTTGGCGGCGCTGGCCTACATTATTGATATTTTGCCCGCAATTGAGCCGTTTCCGTGGGTTAAGATTTCGCTTGCCATGATTCCCGTATTGCTTTTGTCGCTCCGCTGGGGCCCGAAGGCAGGAATGGCGTCCGGCTTTGTCTGGGGGCTTTTGCAGGTGGTGCTGGGCAATGCCTACATTTTAACTCCGCTTCAAGCATTTATCGAATATTTTATTGCCTTTGCTTTTATCGGCCTGGCGGGACTGTTTACGAGCCGCAGCCTCTCAGCAAAGACGATTGTGCTGGCTGTGTTCGTCGGCTGCCTTGCCCGCTACTTCTGGCATTTTCTTGCCGGCTGGGTGTATTTTGGTGATTCTGCACCGGAAGGAACGCCAGCAGCGCTTTACTCACTAGTGATCAATGGCAGTGCGGCGCTTTTAACGTTTTTGGCTTGTTCTGTTGTTCTCGTGCTGCTTCAAAAAACGGCACCCAGGCTTTTCAAAGTATAAAAAAAGACCGGTCCCCCGTGGCCGGATTTTTTTATGCAAAAAACCGCCTTCTTTAAGAAGACGGTGCTGGTTCAGTACTTTTCTCTGACAAGAGCAAGGCTACAAAAAGCAGGAGCAGTAAGGCGCTGATCGTGTAAAAAAAACTGATGCCATGTCCAAACTGAATAATAGTACCGCCGACAAACGGCCCGGTAATACTGCCAGCGCTGAATAAAATGCTGCACATAATGTTGCCCGCTGGCAGAAGCGCCTTCGGGAGCAGGTCCACGAGAAAAGATAAGCCGAGCGAGAAAATGGACCCGACCAGCATTCCCGCTATAAAAAAGCAGACAAACAGAGCAGTCATTGAACTTTCCAGCCAGCCAGCAGCTGCAAACACGGCTGTCCCCGCAGCAGTTACCGAGATCAGCACATTTCTTCGGCCAAACCGGTCACTAAGGACGCCAAGCGGCAGCTGAAATACAATACTGCCAATTGCAAAAGCCGGCAGGATAACAGATACTGTATTTACATCCATGCCAATCCGCAGCGCATACACCGGAAAGCTTCCATTAAGAGATGATTCTAAAAATCCATAGCCAAATGGGAAAAGGAGCGCCACCCAGCCGTATTGCCAGGCGCGTCCGAATCGCTTAAATGTATGAATAAACGAGGTTTTCTCCACTATTTCTTCTGGGAAATCATTTTTCAAGAAAAACAGGCCGCACCAAACGATCAAGCTCATCAAAGACGCCAGTAAAAATGGCAGCCCTTCACTGACATCGGCTAAACGGGTCATCATTGGTCCTGCGCCAAAGCCAAGCCCAAATGACAAGCCGTACAGGGCAATATTACGCCCCCGCTGATTCTCTGGCGAAAAGGAGGTCAGCCATGTTTGTGACGCAAAATGCAGCATATTGTTACCGATGCCAATCAAAATGCGAAGCACAAGCCAGAAAAGCAGTGACTTCCAGACGGCAAAAAGCGTCAGGCAGGCCACATCTGCCAGTCCGCCGGCAATCATCATCCGCTTGTAGCCAAATTTACGCAGCAAGCCTTCCATAAATGGTGCTGCTGCGAGCATGCCAGCGTACATTGCAGCTGCATGAAGCCCATTTATGGATGAAGACACGCCGTCCTGTTCAAAAATGATTGCCACAAGCGGCATCAGCATTCCCTGTGTAAAGCCCGATACTGTTACCACTATAATAATCATCCAAAAACGGAATTTCATCCTATTTCCTTCTTCCCTTTACTATTGTAGAAAAATAATCAAAATCCTTATTTAGATTATCGCCGGCCTTTCTTTCTGTCAATTGCCGATTTGAGCTATATGTATATGAAAAAACACGAATTTCCCATAAACGTTTACTTAGATAAAATAGGCATTTCACTGACTGCCCCTTCGCATAGCACTGCTGCTGGACGCAAGAAAAACACGAAAAGAACGCCTGCAAACAGCTTTAGCCAGGCATCCATTATCATTTATATGCACAAAAAAAGCTGCTTGATCGCAGCCGTCTTTTTATTTTTTCCAATAATCAAGCAACGGACCTTTTTCACCAAAAACCGGATCGGTTTCGGCCAGAGGCACATGCTCAATTTCACTAAGTGATTGTACCCGTGAAGCTGCGCTGCGTTTTTTCAGGTTTGGACTTTTCCCACCCGGGTATGCACCTACCACTGAAAAATCCGGGCTTTGGCTAATACATTTATGTCCTGTCCCGGCCGGCAGCACGATGATATCACCCATTTGAAGTTCAAGGCGTTCACCTCGTTCACCGCCAATCAGCACAACAGCCGTTCCTGATTTTACCCCGAGCACTTCATGTGTGTTCGTATGATAATGATGGTAATCAAAAATACCATTAACCCAGCTGTTAGTCCAGCCGTGCTGGTTGAAGGCCGCCTCTATATCCTCCGGTGCTTCAGCGAACACACCTTGATAAACAACAACCGGCAGCTTTTTATTATTCGGTATTTCTCCATCATCTTTACATTGCAACGTTAACACATCCGGCTTCATCTGTACCCGCTCCTTTACGTATAACTTGTACCCCTTGTTATACCCTTTTTAGGAACGCCTACTCCCGGCTTATGAAAAAGACGGCTGCACGACATGAATCGCATCTTGTCCAACACATTTTTTCCCATCACCAAAGCAAAGCTTTGTTTGAAAGTAATAACGGCTTTCATTTAATTGCACCGGCAGCTGAAATGAAAATGGGATATGCTTGGACGCATTTGGCGGAATATTCTCTGACATAAAAATCATAATCGCATCTGCCGCAGGCGCCGCTGCTTCGTCGCTTCCTTTTATTAAATCACACTCAAGCCGGCTTAATTTCTGCTCAAATAAGCCGCCTTTGATCACAAATGAACCTGTCACTTTTTCGCCAGGCAAAAATTCATTTTTATCCAGCAGCAAATCGATATGCGGTGAACCAATACGGCCTTTTACCTGGTTCATTAACTTCGTCAACATACCTCGCTGTCCCCTCCATTATTCGTAAATACAATTTGGCGTTACCGCCTGATAAACACGTACTATACGCCGGTTTTACATATTTGTAAAGAGGTATGGAAAAAATTATATTGTTAAAAAATTGTAAACGCATTATTCTTTCGAGAGACTCCGAAAAAAACCTCTTTATCCAGTTGTTTACCGGCATAAAAATGAGGACTCGCCGCATGCTATAAGAAGGGAAAGGGGAGTGGACAGAATGGAGAAAACGTCGAATACAGGGCAGCGCATTCAAGAAACAACTGACGCACTAATGAAACAGGGTGTTCCGCCGAGAGCGGCTGCTTTTGCAGCTTCAATGGGCTTTTTACGGGAGCTGCAGCGGGCAAAAAACGGCCGATAAACTCCTATCGCAAAATGTTCATTTGTTGGAAGGAACGTAAGCTCTTATATTAAACAGATAAAAAATAAAAACTTACATTCCTGCATGCTTATCATGAAAAATATTTTCCGCAGCAACAGGATGAATGAGCTATACCGCCGCGCCGCCTCGCATAAACATTTAATCATGTGAGTAGCGGCGGTGCATTCATCTGCTTCATATGCTTAGGCTTCTTATTGTAATCATCATTGGAAAGCGGCCGGCTTTTTATGCTGGCGCGCAACATAGGATTTATTTTTGCTTATAGGGATAAATGGGACGTTTCTTTTTTATATGAACGGCAATTCATCAAGCATGTTTCCGGAAAGTTCTTGCTTCCGCATATACAGCACACTTTGAGCAAACACTTCGTTTCCGGTTACGCTGACTCACTTGAAACAGAGGCTCCCCTTTTGTTTTGCACAGGGCGCATTTCGACTTACCCAGCCGGTCCACCACATGATACGTAATTGATTGTAAGTATGTAAGGTTGCTTGTTTTCATAATGACCATCCTCCTTTCTTAATCATTTCGATAGAATACAAGATTTCCCCTGTTAAAATCGTTCATCAAATCGCGACAAAAAGCGCGCCCTCAAACGGATTATTATTCCTTTCCTGTCCTTTATTGTCTTTTCACACCAGCTTTTATTCGTTTTAATCACGCAGCTTATTTAATGAATGTTTTTTTCTGCGGTGAGCGAGCATAAACAACGCTGTCAGTTCCCTTCTCCAAGTACCGCTGACCAATCCGCCATCGTATTCCTGAAACAAAAAAAGCGCTAAAGCGCTGCCTCTATAAACGCTATGAAAATACTTTTTAAAATATAAAATGTTTTATTTCGCTATCAATAATGGTCATAAAAATAAGCAAAAAAGCCTAAGATAATAATCCACAATAGTGGATATGCTAAATAGACGTTTTTCGAAAGAGAACAACCCGATTAAATAAGTACATCGAGACCATAAACAGAAGAAAACAAACACTTAATATAACCATAATGTTTTTCTGCACTGCCTCGTTTAAAAGATTCCCCAATCATGCGCAGCTTAGTTTAATTGGAGAAAATTATTTGCTATTTTGTGGTTAAAAACAAATTTCTTTCTAAAAAACGGCCCACTTTCATATATTTTCATAAAGAATAAAAGGAGGTTTATCCGAAATGAGACAATCTATCGACGATACATTTTTTGTGTATCACTTTAAAAATGAATTAAAGCCCATTTTATCCGAATGCCGTGACATCGTCTTTGTCTGCATCGGTACAGACCGGTCCGCTGGTGATAGCTATGGCCCATTTGTCGGGCTTAAACTTAAGCAAACCTTTTTTCTTCGCAAATATACACATGTTTCTGTGTATGGATGCCTTGATCATCCTGTTCATGCCAAAAATTTAATGGAAACGGTGCAATTGATTGAGGAGCGCCACACGGACCCTCTTATTATCGCTATTGATGCCTGCCTGGGTGCCTCTTCGAGCATCGGCACGGTTGTTTTCGAGCGGGGTTCCATGAAGCCAGGCGCCGGTGTTCAAAAGGACCTCCCTGCAATCGGCAGCTACCATATTTCCGGCATCGTAAATGTAGGCGGTTTTCTGCCCATTCAGGTATTACAGGGCACACGCCTTTCACTCGTATATAAAATGGCGAACAAAACAGCCGATTTTATTACCCGGGCGCTGATGGAGATCGAACACGAAAAGCAGCAAAATGCACTGTCGTCCGAGCATGAAAAAAGGTGCATATAATTCTGCACCTTTTCATCTGAAACGCTGAATTTCGTCTGGGTCGTCGGCTTTTCGATCTGTCAGAATGCCCATCTGCTGAATGTGCTGCTTTGCTTCTTCGTTCCCCAGCAGATAGATGAGTGAATAAAGCACTTTTTGTGAGGCGTCATAACGGTCGTTTTGCGGGTCATGATGATACTCCAAATACGGAATATGCGAGCGGACAAACGCATCTATATCAGCTCCGTACTTGTCCTCCATGACAGCTTGTAACACTTCCACTTCTTTTGGTGTAGCTTGAATGATGAAGCTCGGGCTGTCGATCGGTTCCGTCAGAATGCTTTCGCTGTTTAAGTCTACATAATATATTTGCTTTTCTTGTTCCATCTTGATCATCTCCCGCGTTTTTTTATCCTCTACCCCGTACACCCTGAACAAAACGCAAAAATCAGGTAAGAAAAAGCATAACCTGCTGCGATGTAGCTTTTAAACAACACTAAATAGACCGATAAAAAAATTCGAAATCCGTCGCAGACCGCCACGGATTTCGGGTTTTTTTATTCTGCCTGTATTCCTTCCAGCAGTTCTTTTAACCGGGCAACATTTTCAGGACCAATCTGCTCGGCAATCTCTTCCTCTATCTGCTGTTTAAACCGAACAATTTCCCGGCAAAAAAAGGTTCCTTTCTCCGTGAGTATAAGTACTTTGTCGCGTTCGTTTTTTTTCACGGCTTTATCATTAATATAGTTTTTCTCGATTAACCCTTTGGCACAGCGATGAACCGCCTGGCGTGAAATATTCATCTTTCTAGCAGCGCCGGCAATTGTTTCGGGCTGCTGTTCAAGCAAGCTGAGCAAATGAGATTCTGCCTGCGTCACATCTTCTCTTCCTGAATCGCGCCAGAGAACTTGGACCTTTTGGCGAAGCAATATGTGCTTATCACTTAACAGATCTGGTAAATAGCTGTTTTTTTTCACGGCAGATGCTCCTTCTTTTTGTTTTCTTCTTTAAGGATAAAGAGCTCCATTCTTTCTGTCAACGATGTTGACATTAAATAAAGTGCCCGATATAATAAACCGTCAACATTGTTGACAATAAATTAAAAGGAGTTTGAGGAAATTGGGAACAACAAAAAAAGAACAGTTCATGTTTACGACGCTCATGTGTGCCGGCATGGTTATATGTATGAGCTTTTATAACCTGCTGCTAATAGAGGAATTATCACTGCGCTTTTTTACACATATGCTGGCAGGTCTTTTTCCCGGATTTGCGGTTGCTTTGCTGCTTGATATTTTCGTAGTCGGACCCGCTGCCCGATCCATCTTGCATAAAGTAACGAACCAGCAAACAAAGCCAGTAAAAAAAATCCTATTTATGTCCACGTTGATGATCGCCGGCATGGTACTGTTTATGTCTCTGTACGGGGTGATTGTGAGCGCCGGCATTACCTCTTCTTTTCTGCATGATTACACAAATGCGGTGCTGAAAAATGTCCTAGTAGCTCTTCCGCTTCAGCTGCTTGTGATGGGACCGCTTGTAAGAGCTGCTTTCCTTAAACTGACTGCCGGCAAACAAGCAGCGTAATATTTCATGTTTTATTTATGCCGGTAAGGGAACCCCAAAAAGAAACACACTCTTTTGGCAGGAGGCATACACATGAAGAAAACCATTTTTATTACAGGCGCAGGAACAGGCCTCGGACGCGGTGCAGCGATTGAACTCGCCCGCGCCGGCCACCGCGTGATCGCGACAACCGAAATCACCGCCCAGAAAACTGACTTGCTTCGGGAAGCGCGGGAACAGAATCTAGATGTGGACGTATTTAAGCTCGATATTACCAACCCGCGTGATATTGCTCAAATCGCGGCGTATGATTTTGACGTTTTTGTCGCCAATGCTGCGATCAACGAAGGCGGTCCGCTTAGTGAAGTGCCGATGGACCGGTTCCGGGCGCTGTTTGAAGTGAATGTCTTTGCCACACTTGAAACCGTGCAAATCGCTGCTCAAAAATTAGTCCAACAGGGCAGCGGTAAAATCGTCTTTATGAGCTCGATGGCCGGCATTTCAGCTACACCATATGTCGGTCCTTACACTGCGACAAAGCATGCCATTGAAGGCATCGCCCAAACACTTCAAGCCGAATTAAAGGAATTTGGCGTGCAGGTAGCAACGATTAATCCAGGTGCTTATGCAACCGGCTTTAACGACCGCAGCGCGGAAGAAAAGTGGAAATGGTTCCAGGAGAATATGCATTTTACCCGGAAAGAAGATATGAAACGGCAGGACGAAGCACTCAAGGACCAGTTTGACCCGGCGGATATGATTGCCAAAATGGTAGAGATTATTCCAGCAGATCATCATAAGTTTCGGACTGTTCATCCGACCGAAACAGAAGAACAGCTCAAGAAAACTGAGCAGGAGCGCTGGGAAATGGAGATTTAATCCCACTAAAAAGCGGAATCTTTCTTCCGCTTCTTTTTCGCGAAATTTTTTCTTCAACGGAAAGGGTTGTTTTTTCCCTGCCTGGACGGGTAACATAAACATATCCATTATGGAAACAAAGGAGTGCGTAACATGGTAATTAAACAAAGCCAGGGTATTCAGCTGCACGATTTTAACAATTTGACAAAATCGCTCAGCTTCAATATGTATGATATTTGCTGGACAAAAACAAAAGAAGAACGACAAGCGTACATCGAATACATCGATGAACAATATAACGCAGACCGACTGACGGAAATTTTAAAAAACGTCACTGATATTATTGGCGCACACGTATTAAACATCGCCAAGCAGGACTATATTCCACAGGGTGCAAGTGTGACAATGCTTATTTCAGAAGGGCCCGTTCATCCGGATTCACGTGAAGACTCTCAGGAAGAGTCGCCCGGCCCCCTTCCTGACACTGTCGTAATGGCACTCGATAAAAGCCATATTACTGTCCATACGTATCCTGAGTACCACCCGAATGAAGGTATTTCTACTTTCCGGGCTGACATCGATGTGTCTACATGCGGTGAAATTTCCCCGCTGAAAGCATTAAATTACCTGATCCATTCCTTTGATACAGATATTATGACGATGGATTACCGCGTCCGCGGCTTTACGCGCGATATTGACGGCAACAAGCTGTTTATCGATCACGATATTAATTCGATCCAGAATTACATTCCGGAAGATGTGAAAGAGCTGTATCATATGATTGATGTCAATATTTATCAGGAAAATATTTTCCACACAAAGTGCAAGCTGCGTGAGTTTGACCTGGACAATTATTTGTTTGGCCATACGAAAAACGATTTGGACCAAGACGAAATCAATAATATCACCCAAAAGCTGCATCATGAAATGGACGAAATTTTTTACGGGAAAAATATTGTCCGCAGCGCAAACATCGAATCGGACTAAGCTGCCTTGCCCTTCTTTATTAAAGGAGGGCTTTTTTATTGTTTTATTTTTTTAAAGTATCGATACACCCGATCAAGTTTTTTCGCTTGGTTTCCCGTCTTCTTTTCCATGCTGCCAAACTCAAAAAATGTCACCCGCTTGATGCCGACAAAACCAAACAGCGCCCTCTTCATTAATACCTTATGCGCATTGTTCAGCCAAAGCCTTGGATAATGCGTTGGCCCTTTCATCGTTGATATACATACAGCTGACTTCCCTTTGAGCAGTCCTTCCGGAAACAGCCCTCGTGTGTCCCGGTAAGCAAAATTTGAGGCAAACATCTGGTCAATAAAGCCAAGCAGCATCGCGGGCGGTCTTCCCCACCAGATTGGGTAGACGAATACGAGCTTATCCGCCCATGTGACCATTTTCCGGTAATTGGCCAGCTCAGGGTCTTGATGCATATCTCGCCGCCGCTTCGTTTCATTAAACACTAACACTGGATCAAACTTTTCTTTGTATAAATCCATGACCTTTACTTCATTCACATACGTATTTTCCCGGCACCCTTCCTCCACTTTTTTCAAAAATACCCCGTTTAAGCTGTTATGATGCGGATACGTGTACACGATCAATACATTCAAAGCTCCACCTACTCACTTATCATTTGATAAGTAAATCATAATTCCAATTCAACTAGTTGTCAAATGATAATTGTTTTAAGATAACTAATTTGCTATCGTATCCGTAAGAGGTGAAAATCGTGGATAACCATACGTTATTTCAAAACTTCGTCACATTTACAGCCGCCGTTCACCGTGTACAGCAGGATTTAACAAAAGAAGCAAAACCAGATGAGCTGACCGCTCTTCAATACAGCATGCTTGAACACATTGCCGTCGGTCAGCCCCTTACACCGAGCGATATAAGTGATTGCTTTCATATGTCGATGCCAAATACGAGCCGAGAACTGAAAAAGCTCGTTCAAAAAGGCCTGGTCGAAAAAAGAGAAAGCGAAGAAGACCGCAGAAAACTGCGTATTCATTTGTCAAAAGCCGGAGCGGTTATGATGAATGAAGCGTTTCAGTCCAGCGAGGCCCGGTTTGCGGATCGGATCGGCCGTATATCTGACGAAGAACGAGAAGCTATTTTCCAGGCATTAAATACGCTACATCAAAAAGTTTTTTACTAATCATAAAGCTAAAAGAAAGGAGATGAAAAAAATGGTGCAGTCCGGTTTCTTAAATCCAAACAGCGATTTTCCACATACGTCGGCAAAACAGGCACTGGCCG
>Ga0268252_1001148_pt1 | contig 15597 bp, 12 predicted proteins | sample AgamicMgSfrz_FD_200244 | JGI IMG/M metagenome (GOLD analysis project Ga0268252, IMG submission 200244) | Agave microbial communities from Guanajuato, Mexico - Mg.Sf.rz (v2) (version 3) | ecosystem: Host-associated > Plants > Phyllosphere > Phylloplane/Leaf | place: Guanajuato, Mexico | collected... | reverse complement strand
CTCCACGCTTCCTCTCCACATTCGGTCGCCCTCATGCAGTTGCGCTTCACTTCATTCGCTGTGACCAGCTTATGGCGGGACTTGCACCCGCAGGAGTGCGCCCATGCTGGGCGCACAACGACAACGGGCCGCTCTCTCGAGCGGCCCGTTTCATTGATGCCGAGCCTGAAATCGGCTATCTCGCTCAGCCGTCCAGACCACGCGCCAGATCGTTGCGAATGTCGCCGGCATGCTCCAGGCCGACCGCGAGGCGAATCAACCCCTCGGTGATCCCCGCCGCCGCACGCGCTTCCGGCGTAATCCGGCCGTGCGTCGTGGTGGCCGGATGCGTGATCGTCGTACGCGTGTCGCCGAGGTTGCCGGTGATCGACACCAGCTTCGTGCCGTCGATCACGCGCCATGCGTTCGCGCGCTGCTGCTCGGGCGTGTCGCCCTTCAGCTCGAACGACACGATCGCACCACCCGCCTTCTGCTGACGCTTCGCGAGTTCATGCTGCGGATGCGATTCGAGCCCCGGATAAAACACGCGCGCCACCGCCGGATGCGAGTCGAGCCAGCGCGCGATCTCCAGCGCGTTCGCCGATTGCTTCTCGACGCGCAGCGACAGCGTCTCCATTCCCTTCAGCAGCACCCACGCATTGAACGCCGACAGCGTCGGGCCCGCGCTACGCACGAACGGGAACACCTTGCCCATGATGAATTCCTTCGAGCCGACCAGCGCACCGCCGAGTACGCGGCCCTGCCCGTCGAGGAATTTCGTCGCGGAGTGCATCACGACATCCGCGCCGAGCTTCAGCGGCTGCTGCAGCACCGGGCTGCAGAAACAGTTGTCGACGACGAACAGCGCGTTCGCCGCCTTCGCGATCTTGCCGATCGCCTCGATGTCGGCGAGCTCGGTCAGCGGGTTCGACGGCGTCTCGAGGAAGAACATCTTCGTTTCCGGCCGCACCGCTTCCTGCCACGCGTTCAGGTCGGTTGGGTCGACGAAGGTCGTCGTGATCCCGAACTTGCTGAAGATCTGCGAGAACATCCCGAGCGTCGAGCCGAACAGGCTGCGCGAGCTGACGAGGTGGTCGCCCGCCTGCAGCGCAGACATCACGACCGACATGATCGCGGCCATGCCCGACGCCGTCGCGATGCACGCCTCGCCGCCCTCGAGCGCCGCGAGACGCTCCTGGAACATGGTGACGGTCGGATTCGTGAAGCGCGAATAGGTGAAATAGTCTTCCGAATTCGCGAAGCGCTCGGCCGCGTCGGCCGCGCTCGAGAAGCAGAAGCTCGACGTGAGGAACAGCGCTTCCGAATGCTCGTTGAAGTCGCTGCGCAGCGTGCCCGCGCGCACGGCAAGCGTGTCGAAGTTGAGGGAGTCGTCCATGTTCCGTTTTCCGTATTCGAGGGCCGCGCCGACGGTCGTTCATGAAGCGCGGACCCGGTCAAAACCGAGGCCAAAAAACAAAAAGCCCGCTATGCGTCGGCATCAGCGGGCTTCGGTGCGGTACGACAGCGATCGACTCGGGCCGGCTGCCGCCGGCCTTCGCTTTAGCTGTTTTGGGAAGTTGCCCCGCGTCCGCAAGCTGATATCAAATCGACGCAAGGCCACATCCTATCACGCCTCGATAAAAGCGTGCGCCGGCGTTACTCGACCGACAGTTGCAGGTTCATCTGCGAACGCTCGGTATCGCCGGCCGTGTCGCGATCGGCCTGCGACGCCGGCGCGAGGCGCGCGCGCTCGATCGCATCGAGGTACTCGGGCGTCACCGCGCCGGTGATGTAGTTGCCGTCGAAGCACGACGCCTCGAAGTGTTCGAGCTTCGGGTTGATGTCGCGCACCGCGCGGCGCAGATCGTCGACGTCCTGATAGATCAGGTGGTCGGCGCCGATGATCTTCGCGACTTCTTCGTCGGTGCGGCCGTGCGCGACGAGTTCACCACGCGTCGGCATGTCGATGCCGTACACGTTCGGGAACTTCACGGGCGGCGCCGCCGACGCGAAGATCACCGACTTCGCGCCCGCATCGCGCGCCATCTGCACGATTTCATGCGAGGTCGTGCCGCGCACGATCGAATCGTCGACGATCAGCACGTGCTTGTCCTTGAACTCGATGCTCATCGCGTTGAGCTTCTGGCGCACCGACTTCTTGCGCACGGCCTGCCCCGGCATGATGAAGGTCCGGCCGACGTAGCGGTTCTTGAAGAAGCCTTCGCGATACTCGACGCCGAGCTTCGCGGCGACCTGCATCGCCGCCGGGCGCGACGAATCGGGAATCGGCATCACGACGTCGATCGGCACGTTCGGCAGTTCGCGTTTGATCTTCTCGGCGAGATAGTCGCCCATGCGCAGGCGCACGTTGTAGACCGGCACGCCGTCGAGGCACGAATCCGGACGGGCCAGATACACGTATTCGAACATGCACGGATTCAGCGTCGGGTTCTCCGCGCACTGCTGGCTGTGGAAATTGCCGGCCTTGTCGATGAAGATCGCTTCGCCCGGCTCCAGGTCGCGCACGAATTCGAAACCGATGCCTTCGACCGCCACCGACTCCGACGCGACCATCCACTCGGTGCCGTGCTCGGTCTCGAGCTTGCCGATGCACAGCGGCCGGATGCCGAACGGATCGCGGAACGCGAGCAGGCCGTAGCCGGCGATCAGCGACACGATCGCGTACGAACCCTGCAGGCGGCGATGCACGCCCGAGACCGCCTTGAACACCGACGCCGGATCGAGCTCGAGGCCCGTGGTCGACAGTTGCAGCTCGTGCGCGAACACGTTGAGCAGCACTTCGCTGTCGGAATTGGTGTTGATGTGCCGGCGGTCGATCCGGAACATCTCGTCCTTCAGTTGCTGCCAGTTCGTCAGGTTGCCGTTGTGCGCGAGGATGATCCCGAACGGCGCGTTCACGTAGAACGGCTGCGCCTCGGCCTCGCTCGACGCCGAGCCGGCCGTCGGGTAGCGCACCTGGCCGATGCCGTAGGTGCCGGGCAGGCTGCGCATGTTGCGCGTGCGGAACACGTCGCGCACCATGCCGTTCGCCTTGTACATGTGGAAATTGCTGCCGTCCGCCGTCGCAATGCCCGCCGCGTCCTGACCGCGATGCTGCAGCAGCAGCAGGCTGTCATAGATCAGCTGATTGACCGGGGATTGGGAGATAACGCCTACGATGCCGCACATGGCATGTCCTTCAGAATGACAAAATCGGTTCCGTCCTGCCCGGCCGCGTCGTCACACGCGTACGTACTGGGCCATGCCGTCGGGCAAGAGCTGCTTCAGCTCGTGCACGCCCTGTTCGGCAAAAGGACGCAAGAGCGCATTGCGCCAGAAATCCTGTTTGGGCAGTTCGGTCAGCCCGGCCGCCGCGACCAGCAGCACCACCAGCACGCAGCCGCGGACGAGCCCGAACATCATGCCCAGCGAGCGGTCGACGCCGCCCAGGCCACTTGCCTGCGCGATCCGCGACAGCAGCGCGTTCGCCACGCCGGCGACCAGCACGACGCCGATCACGAGCAACGCGAAGGCGATCACCCACTGCGTCAGCGCGCCGCCCGGCCAGTTCGCCGGGATGTACGGCACGACCAGCCCGACGTAGCGGCTCGCGATCACGATCGCCGCGATCCAGCCGATCAGCCCGAAAATCTCGGACACGAAGCCGCGCCACGCGCCGCGCAGCGCCGACAACACGATCACCGCCAATACAGCGTAGTCGAAAGCCGTCAGCATCGTGGCATTACTGCGTCAGACCGGCTTCGCGCACCTTCGCGATCGCGGCGGAAGCCGCCGAACGATCCGCGAACGGGCCGGCCCGCAACAGTGTAGCCGTGCTGCCGTCTGCCTGCTTGCGATGCTCGACATATGCGGGCACACCCGCCGATTTCAACTTGGTCGCCCACGAACGGGCCGTCGCGTCGTCCTTGAACGAGCCGAGCTGCACCGCGAAGCGCGCACCGGCCGGCGATGCCGGCGACGATGCGTCGCTGCTGTCCGGGCTCGCGGCGCCGTCATTCGCGACGGTTGCGGGCGCAGGCTTCGGCGCGGCCGGTTTCGCGGCGGGCGCAGCCGGCTTCGGCGCGGGCTTCGGCGGCGTCACGCTCGCCGTGGTGGTCGTATCGGGTTTCGCGGCCGGCTTGGCGGCATCCTTCGGCGCGGGCGCCGGTGCGGCCGCAACGGCCGTGTCGGAGGCCGGCGGTTCGTCGTGCGCGACACCCGCCTGCACGTCGGACACATCGTCGTCGCGCGGCGCGACCGCCTGATGCGCGGGGCGGTTCGGGATGTCGATCGCGATGTCGTCCGTGACCGGCTTCGGGTGCGAATCGAGCACCATCGGCAGCACGATCACCGCGGCCACGACGAGCGCGATCGCGCCGACGAGGCGACGGCGCGCGCGTTGCTTTTCTGGAAGGGTCGGATCGAGGAGCAGTGCATCCGATTCCGGACGCTCGGTGCGGCGCGAGCGTCGCTCGACGCGTTCAGTGCGCTCCGTGCGCACGTTCCGGGAGGCCCCGGTGCGACCGCCGCGCCGCGGGGGCGCGTCGTCGTCTTTCTTGCCGAACGAGAAAATTCCCATGAATGGCTGAGTCCGAAACTGCCCGTCAGTCAGTGTTGCTGCGATTTACGGTAGGCCAGCACGCCGGCAACCGTATGGAAACTGCCGAAAACCACGATTCTATCATTCTCGGATGCTCTTTTTAGCGCATCGCGAAACGCTTCCGCGGGCGACGCGTAACGCGTCACGCTCGAATCGGGCCCCTCCTCCACGCCAGCCTTGCGCAGCGCGGCTTCAAGCTGCTCCGCGGAGGCCGCGCGCGGCAGCGGCAGGTCGGTCACGCACCAGTGGTCGATCTCGCCCTTCAGGTGCTGCAGCACGCCGTCGATGTCCTTGTCGTGCATCGCGCCGAACACCGCGTACGTGTACGGGAAGAAGCCCATGTTGCCGAGGTTCTGCTCGAGCACGGCCGACGCATGCGGGTTGTGCGCGACGTCGAGCACGATCGCCGGCTTGCCCGGCAGCACCTGGAAGCGCCCCGGCAGCTCGACGTTGGCCAGCCCGAGCCGGATGTCCTGCGCGGATACCGGCAGCACCGGGCGCAGCGCCTCGAGCGCGGCGAGCGCGGCCGACGCATTGATCAGCTGATTCGCGCCGCGCAGCGCCGGATACGCGAGCGCCGGATAGCGCTTCTCGCGGCCGAGATAGCTCCATTGCTGACGCTCGGCGCCCGCCTGCGCCTCGTAGCGGAAATCGCGGCCGACCAGCCACAGATCGGCGCCGATCGCTTCGGCGTGGTCGATCAGCGTCTGCGGCGCGGCCGGATCGCCGCAGATCGCCGGCTTGCCCGCGCGGAAGATCCCGGCCTTCTCGAACGCGATCTTCTCGCGCGTGTCGCCGAGGTATTCGGTGTGGTCGATGTCGATGCTCGTGACGATCGCGCAATCGGTATCGATGATGTTGACCGCATCGAGCCGGCCGCCGAGGCCGACTTCGAGAATCACCGCATCCAGCCCGCGCGAGGCGAACAGATGCAGGATCGCGAGCGTCGTGAATTCGAAATACGTGAGCGATACAGGTTCGGCCAGCGACGTGCGCGCGGCTTCGACGGCCTCGAAATGCGGCAGCAGTTCGTCGTCGGTCACGTTCTGCCCGTTCACGCGCGCGCGCTCGTTGAATTCGAGCAGGTGCGGCGACGTGTGGCAGCCGACCTTGTAGCCCGCGCGCACGAGGATCGTCTCGAGGAACGCGCAGGTCGAACCCTTGCCGTTCGTGCCGCCGACGGTGATCACCGGGCACGCGAATTCGAGCTGCAGCGCCGCCTTGACCTGCCCGATGCGGGTCAGGCCCATGTCGATGCCGACCGGGTGCGCGCGTTCGAGATGCGAAAGCCACGCGTCGAGAGTGGGAAAAGTGCTCATCGGATCAAATCTGGATCGGTACCGCCACTACGCCAAAAAAACGAAGCGCGTCGCCTGACGTTGAAGCCAGGCGACGCGCAGCGTCACAACCTTGCGCCGGTCAAGCCAGCGCGTCGGCCGGCTGTCGCTGCAGCAGTGCGAGCAACTGCGCGATCTCGTCGCGCATCTTGCGACGATCGACGATCATGTCGATCGCGCCCGTCTTCAGCAGGAATTCGGCGCGCTGGAAGCCTTCCGGCAGTTTCTCGCGGACCGTCTGCTCGATCACGCGCGGGCCGGCGAAGCCGATCAGCGCCTTCGGCTCCGCGATCACGACGTCGCCGAGGAACGCGAAGCTCGCCGACACGCCGCCCATCGTCGGGTCGGTCAGCACCGAGATGAACGGCAGCTTGGCTTCGGCCAGCTTGGTCAGCATCGCGGTGGTCTTGGCCATCTGCATCAGCGACAGCAGGCTTTCCTGCATCCGCGCGCCGCCCGATGCGGTGAAGCAGATGAACGGCACGTGCTGTTCCAGCGCGTTCTGCGCACCGCGCGCGAAGCGCTCGCCGACGACCGAACCCATCGAGCCACCCATGAACGAGAACTCGAAACAGGCCGCGACGACGGGCAGCGTGTGGATCGCCCCGCCCATCACGACCATCGCGTCGGTCTCGCCGGTTTCGTCCATCGCTTCCTTCAGACGATCGGGGTACTTGCGGCTGTCCTTGAACTTCAGCGTGTCGACCGGCACGATTTCCTGGCCGATTTCATAGCGGCCTTCCGGATCGAGCAGCCCGTCGAGGCGCTCACGCGCGCCGATGCGCATGTGGTGATCGCACTTCGGGCACACGTGCAGGTTCGCGTCCACGTCGTTGCGATAGAGAACGGCCTCGCAGGACGGGCACTTGACCCACAGGCCTTCCGGAATGCCCTTGCGGCTTTTCGGGTCGGTCTGCTTGATCTTCGGCGGCAACAGTTTGTCGAGCCAGCTCATCGTATGGTTTCCTGTTCCGTGGCGGGGCGGGCCGACCGGCCCGTTCCCGCTTCCTGTGTTGTGTTTATCGCGCCGTGTTGCCCGCACCGTCCAGCGCGGCGCGCAGCTCGGCGATGAAAGTCTTCAACGCGGCAGCGGCGCCTTCCGGGGCGGCGCTCTCGAGCAGCTGCACGAGGCGGCTGCCGATCACGACGGCGTCCGACACTTCGGCCACCGCGCGCGCCGTTTCGGCGTCACGGATACCGAAGCCGACGCCCACCGGAACCGGCACGCGCGACTTGATGGCCGGGATTTTACCTGCAATGCTCGAAACATCCAGATTTCCCGCGCCGGTCACGCCCTTGAGCGACACGTAATACACGTAGCCGCTCGCGATCTTGCCGACGTCGGCGATGCGTTCGTCGGTCGACGTGGGCGCGAGCAGGAAGATCGGATCGATCTGCGCGGCACGCATTTTCTCGGCGAACACCCCCGCCTCTTCCGGCGGATAGTCGACCACCAGCACGCCGTCGACGCCGGCCGCGTGGGCTTCGGCCGCGAACGTGTCGACGCCCATCCGTTCGATCGGGTTCGCATAGCCCATCAGCACGACGGGGGTTTTGGGGTCGGTTTCGCGAAAACGCTTCACGTCGGCGAGCACGCTCTTCAACGTGACGCCGCGCGCGAGCGCGCGTTCCGACGAGCGCTGGATCACGGGGCCGTCGGCCATCGGGTCCGAGAACGGCACGCCGAGTTCGATCACGTCCGCGCCGCCCGCGGCGAGCGCGTGCATGAATTCGACGGTTTTCGCGGGATCGGGATCGCCGGCCGTGATGAACGGGATCAGGCCCTTACGGCCTTGTTCGGCGAGCGCGGCGAAGGTCTGCTGAATACGATTCATGATAATTTTCCTATGTCGACCGGAGTTAGCGCTTTAGCGCTTACTCCGGTCCCATGCAAAGCAGCATTCGGCGATGCGGCGGCGCGATTCACGCGCACGCCGGCGCGGCGAGCGCGCTCACGCGCTCGTGCGCGATCGCACAATAGCTTTCGTTGATCTCGTAGCCGACGAAGTCGCGCCCCTGCCGTGCGCAGGCCACCGCGGTCGTGCCGCTGCCCATGAACGGATCGAGCACGCGGCCGCCCGGCGGGCAGCTGGCGAGCACCATCCGCTCGATGATTTCGAGCGGCTTCTGGGTCGGATGATCGACGCGCTCCGCGTGCTGCCGGTGCAGGCGCGAGACCGACCAGACGTCCTTCGGGTTGTAGCCCATCTCCAGCCACTTGCTGCCTTCGAACAGCTTGCGCGAGCGGGCCTTCTTCGTATCGGCGTCGTACGGGATGCGGACCGGATCGAGATCGAAGTAATACGCCTTCGAAACCGCGAAAAAGCCGATGTTGTCGTGCACCGACGTGAAACGGCGCGTCGTGCCGCCCATGCTCGGCACGCGCCGGTCCCAGATGATCTCGTTGACCATCGTGAGCTGCGTCTTCAGGAAACTGAAGATTTCCGGCGCGTACTGCCATGTGCAGAAGATGTACATCGACCCGCTCGGCTTCAGCTTCGGAATCGCGAGCTCGAGCCACCCGCGCGTCCACGCGAGGAAATCGTCGCCCGAACGCTTGTCCGAATCGTTGCCGTAGTCCTTGCCGAGCCCGTACGGCGGATCGGCGACGATCAGGTCGATCGACGCATCCGGCAGATACGCGGCATGGGTCAGGAAGTCGCGGTTGTGCAGTTCGATACCGGACGGCAGCGCGCGCGGCGCGGCAGCGGCGGGCTGAACCGCCTCCGCCTCGCTCGCGCCGCCGCCCGGCTCTTCGATCAGGTCACGCATCGGTCGGGGTCAGAGCTCGATGCCCGATCGCTCGGCGACCGTGTGCATGTCCTTGTCGCCGCGGCCCGACAGATTGACGAGCAGGAGCTTGTCCTTCGGCAACGTCGGCGCGAGCTTCACGCCATACGCGATCGCGTGGCTCGACTCGAGCGCGGGAATGATCCCCTCGATCCGGCAGCAGTCGTGAAACGCCTTCAACGCTTCCGCGTCGGTGATCGGCACGTACTGCGCGCGGCCGCTGTCCTTCAGCCATGCGTGCTCGGGACCGACGCCCGGATAATCGAGGCCCGCCGACACCGAATGCGTCTCGATGATCTGGCCGTTGTCGTCCTGCAGCAGGTACGTGCGGTTGCCGTGCAGCACGCCGGGGCTGCCCGCGATCAGCGAGGCAGCGTGATGGCCCGTGTCGAGGCCGTCGCCGGCCGCTTCGACGCCGATCAGTTGCACCGAGGTATCGTCGATGTACGGATAGAAGATGCCCATCGCGTTCGACCCGCCGCCGACGCACGCGATCACCGCGTCCGGCTGGCGGCCGGCGAGCTCGGGCATCTGCACCTTGCACTCGTCACCGATCACGCGCTGGAAGTCGCGCACCATCATCGGGTACGGGTGCGGGCCCGCGACCGTGCCGATGATGTAGAACGTGCTTTCGATGTTCGTGACCCAGTCACGCATCGCCTCGTTCAGCGCGTCCTTCAGCGTGCGCGAACCCGATTCGACCGGCACGACGGTCGCGCCCAGCAGCTTCATCCGGTAGACGTTCGCGGCCTGCCGGCGCACGTCCTCCGAGCCCATGTAGACGACGCACTCCATCCCGAAGCGCGCGCAGATCGTCGCGGTCGCGACGCCGTGCTGGCCGGCGCCCGTCTCGGCGATCACGCGCTTCTTGCCCATGCGCTTCGCGAGCAGCGCCTGGCCGATCACGTTGTTGATCTTGTGCGCACCCGTGTGGTTCAGGTCTTCGCGCTTCAGGTAGATCTGCGCGCCGCCGAGCATCTCGCTCCAGCGCTGCGCGTGATAGATCGGCGACGGGCGGCCGACGAAATACTTCAGCTCGCGCTCGAATTCGGCGACGAAGTCGGGATCGTTCTGGAACTTTTCATACGCCGCGCGCAGTTCGTCCAGCGCGTGAATCAGCGTCTCGGCGACGAACACACCGCCATACGGGCCGAAATGGCCGCGATCATCAGGAAGGTTGTACATGGTGTCTCTCTCGATCGGTCGGTGCGCCCGCTTGTCAGGCCGCACCGGCTTGCATCACCCGGCGTCCGCTTCGCGCACCGCGCGTACGAACGCCGCCATCCGGGCGTGATCCTTCACGCCCTTCGCGCCCTCCACTTCGATGCCACTCGAGACATCGACAGCAAACGGACGCAGCTGGCGGATCGCATCACCGACGTTTTGCGCGTTCAAGCCACCACTCAAAACGGCCCGACGCGCGAGCTCTGCGGGAATAAGAGACCAATCGAAGACCTTGCCGCTACCGCCGTAATCCGGCACCAAAGTGTCGAACAGGAGGCCGCGCGCTTTCGAATAATGAAGAGCCGATTCTACCAAATCGGCACGCTGCGTCGAGGGGCCGACGCGCACCGCGCGCAACCACGGCAGCCGTGCCGCGCGGCCGAGCGCGTCGCACTGCTCCGGCGTCTCGTCGCCATGGAACTGCAGCACCGTGAGTGGCACGTCGCGCACGACGGCTTCGATGTCGGCTTCGGTCGCATTCACGAACAGCCCGACCACCGACACGAACGGCGGCGCGAGGCGCGCCAGCTCGGCCGCCTGCGCGATCGTCACCGCGCGCGGGCTCTTCGGGTAGAACACGAGGCCGATCGCATCGGCGCCGAGCGCGGCTGCATGCAGCACGTCCTCTGGACGCGACAGCCCGCACAGCTTGATGCGCGTGCGCGGCGCCAGGCCGGCCGCGGCGGAAGTCGAAGAAGACACGGCGTGCTCCGTCATGTTTGTGGGTCCAGATCCGCCCAGACGCTGCTCCACGGTACGCTGCCGAGCTGCGCGGGCGGGACGGCGAATTCCGCCGGATAGCCGACGTGGGCGAGGTACAACCCGTCGGCCATGAACGTGGGCGCCGCGAGATTGCGGTCGCGCCCGGCCAGCACGTCGGCGAGCCAGTCGGCCGGATAGCGGCCGCGCCCGACCGCGACGAGGCAGCCCATCAGGTTGCGCACCATGTGATGCAGGAACGCGTTCGCGCGGAAGCGGAAATGGATGAAATGCCCTGCGCGCCGCACATCGATCTGATACAGGTGTTTGACCGGCGTCTTCGACTGGCATTCCGACGACCGGAACGACGAAAAGTCGTGCTCGCCAATCAAATGCGCGGCGGCGGCGCGCATTGCGTCGTCGTCGAGCGGCGTGTGGATCCAGCCGGCGCGCCCGGCCAACATCGGCGAACGTACCGGATGCACGTACAGCGCGTAGTAGTAGGTGCGCTCGAACGCCGAGAACCGCGCATGGAACGTATCCGGCATCGGCTTCGCCCATTGCACCGACACGGTCGACGGCAGGAACGCATTGGTGCCGCGCACCCACGAAAACACTTCGCGTTCGAGATCGGTGTCGAAATGCACGACTTGCCCGAGCCCGTGCACGCCGGTATCGGTGCGCCCCGCCACCGTCGTGTGCAGCGGCGCCCGCGCGAATTCGGCCAGCGCGTGTTCGAGCCGGTCCTGAACGGTCTTGCCGTGCGGCTGCGACTGCCAGCCGCAGAACGCCGCGCCGTCGTACTGGATGCCCAGCGCGATCCGCATCACGCCTCGTCCGCCAGTTTCGCGAGCAGCGCGCGTGCATCGTCGCGGGTCGCGGCATCGTTCGCGTCGACCACTTCCTGCAGCAGCGTGCGCGCGCCGGACAGGTCGCCCAGTTCGACGTATTCGGCCGCGAGGTCGAGCTTGTTGCGGGCGATGCGCGCGAGTTCGTTCGGGGTAAGCGCGGGCAGCGCGGCGCCCGGCGTGGACGGCAGGTCGAGATCGAAGTCGAGCTTCAGCGCGCCGAACTGCGCGCCGCCGAGCGGGGGCAGCGATGTCGTCACGGGCGGGCTGCCAGCTTGGCTGGCGGGCGTCGCTGCGTCCGGGTCCCAATCGAACTCGTCGTCCTGGTCGGCGGGATGTTCCGGTGCCGGTTCACCCGCGCCCGTGGGCGGGTGCTGGGCGGATTGACCGTTAGTTGCGATTTTATCGACATCGGACTGCACTGCCCGCGCCGACGGTTCCTCCGCCGTCGACGATGGCTCGTCCGCCGTCCGCGGCGGCAGCGGCATGTCGAGACTGTTGAGCGCGCTGATCGCGTTCTGCATCAGCGACGCGTGCTGCGCTTCGGTCGTCGAAGGTGCGACGGATGCGGCGGTCGGGTCGGCTGATTCGGCCGGCTTGTCGGCGACAGTGGCTTTTTCAGCCGGCTCTGCATCGTGCGGAGCCTCAGCCGGAACCGGAGTCGCCTCGTTCGCGAGCGACCCCGCAGCGTGAGCAGGCGGCAATTCCGGCGACTCGTCACGCGGTGCCATCACTTCAGGCGCGGGCGATGTGTCAGCTGCGGGCGGCTCGATCGTCTCCGCCGCAGCGGCAGTCGCCGCGGCGAGGCTCAGGTCGGACGCCGCATCGCGTGCGACCGGCATCTCGGGCGTGATCGGCAGTTCACGTTCGACGGACGGCGTGGCTTCGGCTTCCGCAGCCGCGGCACCGCCCCCTGCGGCCGCGGTCGCAACCGTACCCGCATCGTCAGCGCGGCGACCCTTCCGGCGCTTGCGCCATGCGAAGCCGGCCGCAAGCACGATCACGGCAGCGCCGGCCACGGCGACCGGGCGCCAGTCCATCTGTTCGGTACGACGTGCCGGTGTCGCGACGGGCGCGACCGGTTGTACCGAAGCCGATGCCGGTTGCGGCGCACTCGCTGCCGCACCCGACGCGGCTTCGTCCGCCGTCGATGCCGCGGCCGATGCACCCGCGTCATTCGTAGCCGGACGCGGCGCGGCGGGCGCCGGAGCAGGCGCGACGCCGGTCGTCGCCGCCGGCTTGCCGATGCCGTGCTTCTGCAACTCCATCAGCACGCGATTCTTCAACGCCAGCAATTGCTGCAGGCTCGACGGCCGCGGCTGCGACGCACTCACGGCGGGCGCCGCGCCGGCCGGTTCATGCACGCCGGAAACCGGGCTACCCGGCACCGCCTGCCCCGCGGCCTCGCTCGCGGACGACGGCGCCGACTGGATCGCACCGCTCCACACGTGCGGGCCGCTTGCCCCGGCCGTGGACGCCGCCGGCTGCGTGCTTTCGACAGCCGACGCGCCATATGCGGCCGATGCGCCGACCGAAGCCGAAGCACCGCTCGAAGCCAACGCCCCCGCCGCCGTCGCCGTCGAGACGCTCGCCCCGCTCACCGGAGCCGCATGCACGGCCGGCGCCACCGGCGCGGGGTGCACGGCCGAGCCGGGATGCGGCGCGGATGCGCCATGCTGCGCGATCGCCGCTCCGCCCGATGCGGCTGCGGGCGCGGAAGCAGCCGCCGCACCGGAGGCAGCGGATGCGCCGGCCGGCGCGAGCGCCGCGCCGGTGGCGTCGAGCGCGGGCACGGTCAGCGTCGCGCCGACTTTCAGGCGGCTCGCGTCGCGTTTCATGAACGCCTGCGGATTGGCGTCGAACAACGCACGGCCAGCGCGTGCGAGCACGGCCGGATCATGCGATTGCGTGGCCGCTTTCGCGATGTCGTTCAGCGACTGGCCCGGCTGGACCGTCACGGTAAGTGGTGCGGCGGCGCCGGCGGCGGACGCCGGCAGTTCGCCGGTACCGACTGCCCACGCCGATGCGGCTGCGCCGAGCGCCAGGATCGCCACCGCGCCACGCACGGCGCGCGACAGGCGGGACTGACGCGGAAACAAGAAAATTCGGGACATCGTTGGCTCTATCGCCGCGCGCGGGCGCGGCTCGGATTCGCGGTTGGAAGCGTCAATAAAGTGGCTGCAGAAATGCAAAAGCGTCGCGCGAAACGCGACGCTTTCGGCGGGTCTGTGCGTCGTAACCGCGTAGTTTACTTCACGCGATCGGGTTCCGGCCGAATTCGTCGCCGGCAGGTGCCACCGGGCGCGGGCGGGCGCTCATGTCGAGCGGGTGCGCGTGTCGCAGTCCATGTATCCAATCCGTAAAAATGAACCTGCTTGCTGCAGTTAGAAAGCCGCCTCACGGCAGACTCGCGCCCCACTCGAATGACACGGCCTTGTGGCGCTCAGCGGACATCCTCCGAAGGGACCGGAGCAACAGAATCGCAAGCGTTTCCTCGACAATCCATCCCGCCCGCCGTTAATGAATGACCAGCCGCACAATCAAAACAAATCCCGACCGGCGATTAATCCCATCCCGATCAATTCCAATTCGTCGATAAGAAGGCAATTTCTCCCTCTTATCGGAGAAATGAAAATTCACACCGCCAAAGCCCCGCCCCGTAAGGCTTTCACCCCTTCCGCACGATCCATTACTCATACAAAAGCGATCGTTTCTGCATCAATTCAATTGCATTACACAAAATTACACAGACCTGATAACTGCCGTCGATACGATCGCCTTCAAACAGGAATCGGCACATTTTGACCTCGCGCCTGCCCATGCCGGAAAGGCAGGAGCGCGCGGCCGTGAAATACCGAAGGGTCATCGCGCAGTCGCACGACTGCATTCACTCACGAGCTCGTTACGGGGACGAACATGGGCTATCAGCAGGGTTTGAGCGGGTTGGCCGGGGCGTCGAGCAATCTCGACGTGATCGGCAACAACATCGCGAACGCGAACACGGTCGGCTTCAAGCAGGGACGCGCGAACTTCGCCGACATGTACGCGAATTCGGTCGCCACGTCGGTCAACACGCAGATCGGCATCGGCACGCGGCTCGCGTCGGTGCAGCAGAATTTCGGCCAGGGGACGATCAATTCGACGAAGTCGTCGCTCGACGTCGCAATCAACGGCAACGGCTTCTTCCAGATGTCGAGCAACGGCGTGACCACGTACTCGCGCGACGGCACGTTCCACCGCGACAAGAACGGCGCGATCGTCGACGCGCAAGGCCGCAACCTGATGGGCTATGCGGCAGGCGCCGGCGGCGTGCTCAACACCGCGCAGACCGTGCCGCTGCAGGCGCCGACCAGCAACATCGCACCGCGCGCGACGAGCAAGATCACCGGCCAGTTCAACCTGAACGCGCAAGACAAGGTGCCGGCCAAGACGCCGTTCAACGCGACCGACAACACGACGTACAACTACAACGCGTCGATCCAGGTCTACGACACGCTCGGCGGCTCGCAACAGGTCACGATGTACTTTGCGAAGAGCGCGGCCGGCACGTGGGAGGCCTACGCGGGCGTGCAGGGCCAGACGCCGACGAATCTCGGCACCGTCACGTTCGATGCATCGGGCCGGCTCAGCTCGACGACGTCGGCTGCGACCGGTCAGCCGACGCCAAGCCTCGGCCAGTTCGCGTTCTCGATCCCGAACACAACGGGCGGCGCCAATCCGCAGAACCTGACGCTCGACCTCGGCGGCACGACGCAGTACGGCGGCAAGGACGGCGTGAACAATCTCGCGCAGGACGGCTTCGCGAGCGGCACGCTGACGACGTTCTCGATCGGCACCGACGGCAAGCTCACCGGCAACTATTCGAACGGCCAGAGCGCGGTGCTCGGCCTGATCGCGCTCGCGAACTTCAACAACCCGAACGGGCTCGTGAACATCGGCGGCAACCAGTATGCGGAAACGGCCGCGTCGGGCGTGCCGCAGATCTCAGCTCCGGGCAGCACGAACCACGGCACGCTGCAGGGTAGCGCGCTCGAAAACTCGAACGTCAACCTGACGACCGAGCTCGTGAACCTGATCACCGCGCAGCGCAATTACCAGGCGAATGCGCAGACGATCAAGA
>Ga0268252_1001147_pt1 | contig 15599 bp, 19 predicted proteins | sample AgamicMgSfrz_FD_200244 | JGI IMG/M metagenome (GOLD analysis project Ga0268252, IMG submission 200244) | Agave microbial communities from Guanajuato, Mexico - Mg.Sf.rz (v2) (version 3) | ecosystem: Host-associated > Plants > Phyllosphere > Phylloplane/Leaf | place: Guanajuato, Mexico | collected... | reverse complement strand
TTAGTCGATCATATAGCCTGCCTTCAGAGTCCTGAATTCTCTCAAGGACCTCGTCAACATGCTTTTGAAACGTAATTTCTTTACCATTAGATAAAGTGATTTTACACAAGTCTTTTTTCATCTTAATCCCCTCCTCTTTATTATCAATACGCTAAAGAGTAATAAAATACCTCTTCATTTTAAATTTTTATAGTTCCTATCGTTTAAAACAATTCAAAAAAATGTATTTAAATGGATAATTAGAATTATATTATTTTCACAAAAAGACCAAATATGGAAGAAAATAAAATATAATGTAGTTATGAAAAATACATAAGAGGGAGTAAAAATGATGAATAAAAAGAGAATATTTATTGCTTTGTTGGTTTTTCTTGTATTCGGGGGTACTATACAAGCACAGGCTGATGTAAGTGTACGTGGATACTATAGAAAAGATGGTACTTATGTTAGACCTCATATGAGAAGCGATCCAGACGGTAACTTTAACAATAACTGGTCCACTAAGGGAAATGTTAATCCTTATACTGGAGAAGAGGGAACGAAGACTTCACCAAGTGATAGTGGTTCTTATGACTCGAACTATGATTCATCAGATGACAGTTATAATGATTCGGATAGCTCCTACTCTGATGACACTTATTATAATGACGATACAGATTACACCGAAGATAGTTCTTCAGGTCAAGAATATGGCGAGAATGGTTATATATACGATTCAGACTCCGTAGATAATGAAGATGCGATGGCTGCAATGGATACGGTCTATAAATACTTTGATAAGCTAAATGAAAAAGAGTACAAAGATGCTTATAATCTATGGACTTCTAAATGGAAAAAGAAACACTCTTATAAGAAATTTAAAAAGGGCTATAAGGGTGTTACACATGAGATAACTACAGTATCTATTGATTCAAGCGACGATGATAAAGTGATTGTTGAGGGAGACGTAGCAACAAAGGAGAAAGGTGAAGAACATAGCTATTCTTTCATTTACAAAGTAAAAGTCAGTGATAATGGTAAAGGAAAGATAACAAAAGGAACATTGGTAAAGTCATATTAATTAGAAAAAGCAAAATCCTGATCTATATGGATTTTGCTTTTTAAATCTTTAATTAGAGTAAATAAAAAAACTCTAATAATGAATCATTAGAGTTTTAGGTGGGTATCATATATATAAAGAGATAATTGAAATCAGAATTCTAAGTCTGCAACATCATCGAAATTTACGTCATGAGGTATTTCGTTTGCATACATCAAGTCACGTATCATTGCTACTTTTAAAGATACACCTAAACTCATAAATTCTTCACCTTCAGCTGGCAGTACAGAATAGGGGACATTACGAACTACATAATTAGTGTCAAGAATACTCCAACTGAAATCTCTTTTCGTCAGTTCAGTGGTTTCGCCAGTCATGATGGCAACCTCCTCTTGTACAATCGTACGCATTTGTTTTCTCCCCTTTTACGTTGTATTTTGTCCTTATTAGTATAATTCTATACCCTCCCTCTAACATATTCAATCTTTTTTCAATCGTTCTCCCCATTTTTCAATCGTGCTTTCAGCTTAGCCAACATTTTAACAAGATCTTGATTGTCCTCTCCTATCCTTGTTTCCATTCTTCCTTGCGGAGTATTAGGTGACTTGGGAGCTAAAGTAATCATTCTTATTTTGTGATTTCCATTTCCCCTAACCAAAAACGAAATAGGATATTGAGACATCGTAGGATCCCCAACCTTTACCATGGTATATGAGAGAGAGGGATATCCCTTAAATTGGGCTTTGGTAACTGTATCAGTGGTTCTTAATCCGTCTATTAAACTTATGATGGTTGCAGAATCGTCAGAACCAATTCTTTCTGCTGCTCGTTTGTTAAAATGCCACGAAACTTGAACGATATCTTTGTTAAGTAACTCCTTAGAAGAAGTTCCTGACACAATAAGGTTTTTTGTACCAACAACTGTTGACTTTTGTGTAGCAGTTAAGCAGGAAAGAGTCTTACCTTTACTTTCATTATTACGAAGTTCATCTTTAGTATAATCTGATGCTATCGAACGTATTTCTTCTTTCTGCGGATGTTCAAATATAATAATATCCTTTACTAAGAAACTTTCATTATCTTTAAATCGAACCGAAAAGCTGGACAAGATTTATGCACTTCCTTTTTAACTATCTGATGTATTATAGCTTATTATATCACTTGTTCCCCATGGAATGAGTGGTTCTTTCCATTTTCAGGATAGTTATATTAATAGATGTTTTCTCCTAAAAAGCTGTTTACTATCATCTTTTTTGGCTTACGTGCTAAAGAACCTTCATTTTTTTTCATTTCACTTATTAAATCAAAACTATTATCATGGCAGTATACTTGTCTATGCGATTGAAAGACTTGAAGGGAATTGTAGTATATTACGTATTCCTCACTAGTGATGGGCATATAGAGCCTGTCCCCTTGAATCAAATCATGATGATAAGTTTTTTCTACTAATACAAGAATAAGTTTGCTCGATAAAGGTATTGCAATTTCTATGCCTGGTGAGCCATACCCATCCGTTCCTAAAAAAGGGTCCTTTTTATGAGCATGTTTGACCACGGGATTATCAGAAGTATAAAAAGGCATTGACGTCTGATTAACACCTATAAACCATATATGAGAAGCCAATACCTCTGCTAATTGAAATGGAAAATCACTGTATATAAGCTGGGCATGTTCAAGTGGCTTAGACTCATATTGAGGCGCATACGTTAAACTGCCTAATTCATAGCTATCATCGTGAGATGCAGCTAATATATCTACTATTGACTGAGTTGTAGCTTTTTTCGTTTCGCTGTAGGCTTCTCTAAATTCTTTAGACCTTACAATTTGAAAAGCTAATAATACAGATAAGTGAACTCGCTCTTCATCGGATAAAGCTTCAGATAGTAGAGGCGAAGGCATCATTGTATAACGTGATCTTATTTTATCTAAAAGCTGTTTAAAATTCCCTTCAATTTTCTCAGAAAAGAACTTTTCCACACTTTGTTCCATGGAATGCTTTGCTTCTTCAGAAGTTAGATAACCTGTCTCTTCTAAAATTTTTTTCATTTCTTCTTTTTCTTCTTTTGAGATAGAGTCTATCTTAAGCATAGAGTTCATTATTTGATCAAAAGGAACATCGTAAAAGAACCTTTCTGAAGCTATGCCTTCAATATTTGAAATGAATTTTTTATCCGTTTGCTTATCATAAACCCATATTTGCCCTTTCTTGTTGGCAAAATATTTAAGGTAAGATCGAGGTACATAATGTTGATTTTTAACCTTTTCCATTGACTACCACCCTCTTGGGATTTTAACCATATCATACCACATATAGGTAATAAAATAGGTATTTTATTTTCCTTCTTTATATAAATAAACACCTTAAATTTTGCTATAATTATGAAATAAGATAGGTAATAAGGAGGTTGCATTCACTTTGGATTTTAAACACCTTAAAGCAGAAGAAGTAATGGACATTATTGAAAATAAAATTAGCAATGAAGAGAGATGGAAGCTATTAGAATTGCTCTATGACAAGCACTTTAATATTCCAAGAGGACCAGTGGAGATAGAAGACGACGAGTATTAAAAATGAGTTCAACCTAAGTTTAACTTGAATAAACTGGAACATTTTACATTTATTGTCGAAAAAAATCTAGTTTAACTTAGGTTTAACTAGATTAAATTTAATAAATTAAGCAATTACTAAAAAGAAAAGCACACTTAACTGGTTACTCGGCCCATTACGTTGAGTAATCAGACCTCAAATCAGCTTCTAAGACTTATTTCTACTCCCTCTATATAAAAACTTTACTAATCTAGTAAAATCCAATACAACTCAATTTGGAGACTTATGTCGATATGTACGTAAATCTAGTAACTTGATATAATATAAATAGAGCAGAAATCTTGGGGGATTCCTGCTCTGGTTTGGTGTACCTGCTAAGATACGCTTATTTAGTTATTTTTATTATAGCAGGTACTCCGATAACTTTTCAACTATTGGAGGAATAGAAAATGGGAAGATTTTTTACAAAAGAGGATAGAGATCAATTAATTTACTATCAGGTTCCAAAAGTTCTTATTATTGGAGATCGTTATAAGGACATGAAATCCAATGCTAAATTACTATACATAACATTACTAGACAGAATGAAGTTATCACTTAGAAATGATTGGTGTGATGACCTTGGTAGGTATTATGTGAGAATGAGTATTGAAAAAGGTTCTGACTTATTAGGCTTCTCTCCTAGTACGTTTAAAAATATGAAAAAAGAGCTTGTAAAATATGGATTGTTAGTAGAAGACCGAGAAGGATTGACTAAAACAAATCGCCTTTACGTACTTCAATGTGAATACACAGAAGAAGATATTGTTCGTATTAATAAAGAAGTAGATGACATGTTAGAAGAGGCTGAAAAAGTGGCTCAAACCGTTGATGCTCAACTGAAGGGTAAAAGTTACCCATCAAGAGAGGTAAAAGTTACCCATCATGACGGACAAAATTTAACCACTAGTAATAATAACTTGATTAATAATAACTCTATTAAGAATAAAGATCTTGTTAACAAAGAGGATCCCGTTAACAATGAATCAATTGATTCTATTAATAATTCTGAACAAGAAACAATACATAAACTCACAAATGAATATCGAACCAAAGGATTATCAAAAGAAGTATGTTTACGTGTTTTAAAAGGAGTCATGAAAAAGAAGGAAAAAGATGAAGTTGAGAATTTTGGAGCGTATCTTAGAACTTGTCTTGAAAGAACTTTATATAATCACAATGTTAGACATGGATTGATTGAACAAGGCCCTAACTTTAAAGAGAGCTTTAAAAATATGAGTATCACATATTATACTTTTTCAGATGAAGAATGAGTGAAGTATTAGAATAGCCACTAGAGTTACGAGATTGAGCTTTAAAGGCGCTTTAATATAAAGGTAATATAAATTTATTATTAAATTTAACTTAGTGCCTTAGAACCCAATTTAAAAGTTTTAAAGATAAGATGACTATCAATTTATAGGGAGAGATAATAATGACTTTATATGCTGTATGTTTTGCTGAAAGTATTGAAGATGAAGAGTTAATTAGCGTAGTGGAAGCTCGGACAGAAGAAGATGCTATTCATCATCATTTTAGAAAATTTCTATATAAAAGTGATATCGTACGAGGAATGATAGTAGACCCATCTTATGAAGGCTTCTTCTGTTCTTATTTTGATGTAGAAGATTTCAAGGAATTTGAAGAAATATTTTCAGCCGTTCCTTCTTTGGTTCAATTTATGAAGACTACTTTTGAGATTTATACAGAAGCAGAAGAAAAGAAAGGATCTATTTCTTCTGCTCTTGTTAGAGAAAGAGCAAAATTATTAACAAGTGAAATGTGTTTAGCAGTAGCAAACTTCTTGATTGAGGTAGATGCTCTAGATTCTTATGCAGGAGATGCCATTGTAACAGAAGTAGAAATTGAAACTGCTTAATTAAAGGTCTATAGGCGTTCTCTGCCGAAAGAATACATAAAAGAACGTGAGAGAACGTGGGAACGAGGTGCGAGAATGGAGCAGAACGAGAGAGCGTATTGGACAAAAGAAGTTGCTGAACGCTTAAACATTGGTGAAAGCACATTACGTAAATGGTGCTTGGCTTTAGAGGAAGATGGATATCAATTTACAAAGGGACAAAGAGGTGTTCGTGCCTTTTTACAACGAGATATAGAAGTCTTAGCTAAAATGAAGACTGTGTTAAATGAGGTAGGTACGACTCTTGATGAAGCGATTAAAGCAGCAAGAGGAGAACGTGAGAATGCCCAATCACAAGTCGTTCAGTCGTTCTCAGAAACTACAAAAGAACAAGAGAATGATAGAACGCCAGTCGCTATGTCGCCCGAAGTTTTAAGTGCAGTATTAGAAAATTATAAAGAAGATTTACTCTCGGTTGTTCGTCAAGAATTCCAAGAAACCTTGAAGAAGCAGGAAGAACGCACCCTAGAACGGGAGAGGATGATGGAAGAACGAGCGAGAGAACGGGATGAAAATGTCATGACTGTTCTTCGAGAAACTTTAGAAACTAAAAAAATGTTGGCTGCTTCTTTAGAAGAACAGAAAGAAGAAAAGAAGAAGAATTGGTGGCAAAGATTATTTGGATAAAGAGGTCTTTCAGTGAAAAGTATTAAAGATTTAATTTCTACAGTTGATCTAGCTTTTTTGTTAACTGCTTCCTCAATATATGGTTATGCGCTATTCTTTTGCTATTCGTGGGGGAAATTCAGTTTTTTAAAATTACCACTTACATTTATAGAACTAGATGTAAAGGGTCTAACTGTAACGGCTTTAGCTATAACGGCTGTATCTACTATGATTTTTGTCTCAATGACAACTGGAAAAAGACTTATTGGAAAACCTGAGAAATCAGGGGAGACAAAAAAGAAAAGAAAAACTCCACTTTTTATAGTATTGACCGTGTATTTAATCCTTATTTTAGCTCAAATAATGTTTACTGGATTTTATATAGAAGCACTTCTTGTTGTTTGTATATTTCCGTCACTTCTAGTGATCCTAGTGTATCTAATAATAGAAACTAAAACATACTTATATCCAATTGTCTCCATTTTAATCCTTTTACTAGTAGGAGCCTTCCTAATGGGAAGAGACGGTGTGAAAAGCACTGAAGAATGGTACGTTATAGACAATCATAAGAAACAAGATTATGTCATTCTTCAACCTTATAAAGAGCAGTTTATTATTGCCCCTGTTAATTTAAAGAAAAAAACTATAACTCCTAAGTTCCAAATAATTGATATGAAGTCTGAAAACAATAAGCTTGAGTGGCAACCGATGAAAACAGGTAAATTAGAAATGAAGAAATACTAAGAACCTATTATTTAAAAGATAATAGGTTCTTAACAGAAGACGATTTATATAGAGCAAGAGAGGGAAATATTATGGAACGATGCTCTTTTTGTGAAATTGAAAAGCTGGAAGATGATTTTTATATGTATGGTATCTACCCTATGACTGGGGGGAGAGTTCAAAAAAGTTACCTTTGTAAAAGCTGTAGTGATATGTCACATGGTGATAAGTGGTATCCAATTACAGGTTATGATCAGAAGTGTGAAATTAGTAATCTTGGTTATGTTAGAGAGATAAAGGGAAACAGATATTATGATATAACTCATGTACAAAATGCTAGTACGCAATATGTCTACTTAACTAAAAATGGAAAGAAAATGAGGAAAAATGTTCTTCCATTAATGAAAAAGTTTTGTGAAAACTAATCAAGCGTATAAATATTTAATATACAAAAATTGAATATGTTATTCAAAATTAGTTTACATAATAGAGCTTCTAGGAAGCAAGGCATCCTTTAAAACGTTGATATATAAGCGTTTTAGGATGCCTATTTTTTATGGGATATGCATTATTTTATACATCGTTGATATATCAGTGTTTTTAGGGCATTATTTCTTGTTATTTCCCGACTCTGTTGCATAAGAAAATGGGCTGAAAAACTTTTACTAGGCTTATTTTTTTATCGTTTTCAAATTTACGTTTTTTGTACGTCGGATATAAATATCATGTGATGAAATAAAACATTCGAAGGAGACGATCACATGAGAAAAAAACGTATATTCAAAAAGGCATTAATGATTGAGCTTATGAAAATGGGCTGTAATCTAGTTGAAGTAGAAAAGAATAATAGAAATAGGGATTTAGTGGTCTATGTATTTGAAAAGAATGAAAGGCTGCAGAGGGCTTTAGATGAGTGTTCGGTGGCGAAAGTATTCCGGTAATTTACATATATATTATATATATTATATATGTAATTAACTGGAATACTTTGTAAAATAATCAAGATAAATACATTCTAATAAAATTCAAATACTGAGAGGACCATTCAAAATGTTAGAGAATAGATTTTATTCTTGGGAAGAGTTAGAGGAGACATTATCTTTCCAATTCACAAAGAAAAATAATAGAGCAAAGTTAATTCAAAATAATATAGATGAAAAATATAAATACGAAATTGTTAAAGATGGACGTAAACAAATCGGTCTCAATATCCTTAGTGGAAATGGAAAAACTAAATTCATTCAACTCTGTGAGAAGATTGCAGGACAAGAAGTTAAATTTCCTAAGGAGAAAACAGCAATTGAATTATTAAAGTTTCTTTTAGAAGAGGATCGAACGATCTTTAGCTATGCAGAAATCGGCCAACTTTCACCTAATAGATTGAATGAACGAACAGTTGGAATATATATGAGCTTATTTAAAAAATATAAGATTATCCCAAAGGAATATCCGGTGATCAAGAGACTGTCATTTGATAAAGAAACAGGGGAAATTTTCTCTAAGGGTATTGATAAAAATAAGTACACTTACTATAAAGTGAATAGAGAAAATGGCATCAGAGAAGAAATTAGAGAAGAAGAATACTACGAAATGAAAAATTTCATTAAAGATAAGCGCTCTGAGTATATAGACACTAATCTGGCTTCATGCAACGGAAATACTCAACTAATTCGCCAGCTTTGTATAGAAGCACAAAGAGTCGCAGAAATGGCTTGTAGAAAATTCTATGGAGCTTCTCCAAGGACATCTATTTCGAAGTCTCCTACTCCAAAAGCGTTTAAAGCACTTGCAGAATACTTTAATTTAATTGAACCTGTTGATGAAGATAAAAAGATAGAATATTTAATGCAATTAACAAAAGAACAAGAAAAACTTGCAGAAAGTAAAAAAGGCGAGACTGACTATTTTTCTGTTATTGGAAAAGATCCTGATGCGGAAGATTGGGATGGACGCTCTCGATATTACGATATAGACGACAGTTCATGTGAAGAACGTATACGTATAATGGTAGGCAAACTAGAAGAACAGATAATGTATTTTTGGCAAGTATCAATAAGAGAAAAGTTAAAGAAAAAGACTAAACAAAAGATTGCAGAGTTATTAGGAAAAAGAGTTAACCAAATAAAACATCTTATTTATGATGAAAATGGCCACAAAACAATAAATCTTATTTTTACTAGACTTTTAAGACATAAATTTGCAGTAGAAAGAATGAACAAAAGAAATGAGAGTGTAGAGGAATATACTGATAAAGAATTGGTTGAAGAAGTTGTATTTAATGAAAAGGTAACTGAGGAAATCGATATAACAAGCGCAGAAAAGAAACTGTATTGGTATAAAAGACTCAGACAAAGCGATGGATCGTTTAAAATAACAAAAGAATATTATTCCGAAGAAGAAAGTTCCGAAATTAGGAAAAATAGAGAAGAATGGACTTCCCTTTTTGAAAAGGAAAAAGCAAATCCTCTGTACCTAACACTTCCTAGTGGATGGGCATTAAAGGTTGAAGAACAAGCAGCACATTTTACTGGCGCAGTATTAGTTAAGCATAGTAACGAAATTAAAAGAATTGCTGCCGTTCGTGAAGGAAAAATAACAAATTCAAACGCTATAGAAGGAACAAAATATAAAAATCCAAATGAAGCACTATGGGAAATGGCTCAAGCTCAGCAAAAAGGCGATTGGGATATCAAAATTTTAGAAGTGGCTGTGTAAGTCTACTTTGATTATGAAGCATTTTAACTAAGTAAATCATGAAAATGGTTAATATAGGAAAGATATAAATGAGGACAGCTTAATAGCTGTCTTTTTCTAAAGACATTTAAAATTTATTCTTAAAAACTGTACAGAAACTTCTAGTTGCGTATATATATTATGAGAGTTAAAAATATTTCTAAAAAGTCTCTTAGAAGTGTCTAGAAACCTGGAGTTATGTATATATATTATGAGAGGCATAAAAAGTTTAAAAAATGCCCTAAAAACTGTTACAAAAACTCTAGTTGTGTATATATATAGTATAAGAGATAAAAAATATTTCCAAAAGGACTCCAAAAACTGTTTAGAAATCTCAAGTTGTATATATTATATATGTAGAGGTATAAAAACTTTTGAAAAACCTAAAAAAGTTCTTCAAAAACTGTATAGAAACCCTGAGTTGTATATATATATAGTATAAGAGTCTTTTACGAGATTTATATTTTTTTATCATTATTTATTTAAATGAACATTGAATTATTAGAGTGAAGGAGTGTATTATTTCCTTCATTTCTTTTCACATAACATGTAGTCAGAAGAACATCGGTCTTTCCTCCAGAAGACTTTATTCTATCTATGATTTCCATCTTCGGATGGGTCCTTCTAACTTGTAGTTGAGTTAATACGTTTTTCATTCATAGTTCATTCTCCTTGAACGTAAACACAAAGACAGAACAGGCATACATCCATGCGTCGGTTCTCGTCCTCTAGTCCAGAAGCGTACCACTTATGTGGTGCGTTTTTTTATTATGTCCTCATTTGTCCTTTAAGACATTCCTATAAAAATTTAACTCCATAGAAAGGAAGAATCCCCAATGGCACCACTAAGATTTTTCAGCAATAAGAAAAATCAGCTTGCTGAAAATTACTCCAATAAAAATTATTCGACTGCAATTTATTCAACTGCGCGATCGTACTCAGTAGATGAGTTTTCTGCAATGCAAATTCCTTCGGTAAAAGCTTCTGTCGAGCTTATTTCCTCAACAATCAGTTCATTACCTGTATATCTCTATGAAGAATTAAGAAACGGAGATATTAATGAAATTGATGATTCACGAGTTTCTTTATTAAATGAAACAGCCAATAAGTACGATTCAGCAACCAAAATTAAAAAATTATTAGTTAAAGACTTACTCTTATATGGACGAGCTTATTTATTTAAGCAGAATAACGAGTTTCATTATTTAGAGGCAAGCAAGGTTACTTATAGAGTGTTCAGTAACAATGGTATTACAGTTGATCAAAAAGTGTTTACCTATAATGGCAAAAAAACTATTGAGCTTTCAGAAGATCAAGTAATTGAATTTTCTACTGGTACAGAAGGTGTATTAGTTGATGGTAGTACTATTCTCCAAAAAGCTTTAAATGAGCTAAATTACTCCACAAATGTTATGGCCAATGGAGCCCTTCCAACAGGCATATTAAAGGCTGCTAGTCGATTAACTGAACCTGTTATTAATCGTTTAAGAACCTCATGGGAAAGTCTATACGGAGGACCTTCAAACGCAGGAAGAACAGTTATTTTAGAAGATGGAATGGATTATGAGTCACTGTCATTAAAGCCTGATGAACTCCAACTAAATGAATCTTCGAAACAAACCCTTTCATCAATTGCTCGTTTATTTAACCTTCCCGAATCACTTATCAATTCAGAAGCCAACAAATACAACAGTTTAGAGCAAAACAATATCTCATTTTTACAATACACAATTACCCCTTTAATTACTCTCATTGAGTCTACATTAAATCAGAATCTATTAGAAATCTATGAAAAAAATAGTGGTTTCTACTTTAGATTTGATACTTCAGAAGTTCTTCGAACTACTCAAGAACAGTTAGTTGATACAACTATTCAACTGTTCAATAAAAGCCTAATTTCTGCAAATGAAGCAAGAGCCAAACTTGATATGAAACGACTTGAACAAGATTATTATTTTCTTTCTCTTGGTTCAGTTATTAAAGATGCAGAAACAGGAGAGTTAACAATTCTAAATCAAGGACAAACCATTCAACAAGGAGGAAGTACAACTAATGAAGATGGAACTTCGACAAAGCCAAACACAGTTAACGAGTGATGGCAATCTATTTGTAAAAGGCTACGTTAACAGAACAAATACTCTATCAGAAATGTTAGGCAGCACTACCAAATTTAAAGAGAAGATTGCACCAGGTGCATTTGCTAAAGCAATCCGTAACAAGTCCAGAGATGTAGATTTTCTCGCAGAGCATGATAGTAAAACGGTTTTAGCGTCTACAAGAAATGACAGTTTGATTCTAAAGGAAGACGCAGAAGGATTATATATGGAAGCTCGTATTAGTCCTACATCTTACGGAAAAGACTGGCATGTTTTAATATCTGACGGAATCGTTCAATCAATGTCATTTGGCTTTAGAGCACTCAAGGAATCATGGCAAAAGGTTGAAGGTATCGCAATCCGTACAATCCATGAGTTAGAACTGTATGAAGTAAGTTGTGTGCGCATCCCTGCGTATGCGTCCAGTTCAATATCGGCACGCGGAATTGACGTAATCGAAAACATTTCAGTGCCTGATGAAATTTCAGAATATTCGAATAACAAAGAGGAGAGAAACAACATGATGGAAATTACAGAAAAACGTAACAATGAATTTGAACAAATTTTAAAAGGTGAAACTCGTTCATTACAAATGACAGCACAAGCAGGAGCAATTATCCCTCAAAATGTGCATGACGAAATCATTTTAAAAATGGAAGAAACATCTCCTGTATTTGCTAAAGCACGTAAGCTTCAATCAGTAGCAGGCACACTTCGCGTTGCTCGTGAAAATGATGGCGTAGTAGCAGGGTTTGTGGGAGAAGGAGAAGCATTAACAGAAGGTCAAATTGGTTTTGAATACGTTGACCTAAAACAAAAACGAGTTGGTGCAGCTGTATCTCTTTCAAATCAACTTATCAATGATAGTGCAGTAAATATTCAAGATTATGTAGGCTCACTTTTAGCACGTCGAACAGGTAAGGCTATTGAAAAATCGATTCTAGTCGGCACTGGTAACACTGAGTTCGCTGGTATTATCAATGATGCTGATATTCAAGCAGTTCCAAGTACAGGAACAGGTGCAATCCTTCTTGATGATTTACAAACTTTATATCTTACAATTCACCCTGACTTCTTAAATGGATCTTCATTTACTATGTCTCGTGAATTCTTTAATACCATTGCTAAATTAAAAGACAATGATGGCCACTTCTACCTACAAATGGGCGTGGTGAACGGGGCAGTTCAATATACTCTTTTTGGACTACCAGTTGATATAACTGATGCATTACCTGCTTCAACTCCTGTAATCTTCGGTAACATCACAGAAGCTTATAACGTGATGATCAAGCAAGAAGCAAAATTACAAGAAATCAATGATACTACAATGGCTCTGAAAGGCGCGAAAATGTTCCTATTTGATTTTTACGCAGATGGAGCAGTAGTAAATCCACAAGCTGTAGTTAAATTAACAGTGTCTTAATTTTAAGCTTTTATGTGAAATGCTTCACAATATTGGAGGGCTTTTGGCTCTCCTTTTATACATAGAAGGCTTTATTCCACAGCCTAAAAAGAACAGTAAAGGACGTGATAAACAATGAACAATTATATAGATTGCATGGAATATATCGAACCATTAGAAAAGATTCGTCATCAATTTCGCCCTTCGAGCTATCGATTCATGATCGCAGAGTCATTGGTTTACTACTTCTCTTCTAAAGATTCAAGTCTAACCATCATTCAAAACAATACTAATCGTGTTTTGAGATATTACAAAATTGATGAAATTAGTCTCGGTTTTGTTCGGAATGTCTTAGGAAGAAGATAAGGAGCAATGCTCATTTAACTAAATAATCTTACTGCTTTAAAGCAGTTATATATTCACAGGAAACGCAGGCCTATCACAGGTTCTGCGTTTTTATTTTGCCTAAAAACAGGAGGAAATTATAAATGGCTTTAGTAGGTTTAGACAGCGTTTATGTAGCACAGATTACAAAGGAAGATGCTACAGGTACTACTTATGCTACACCAGTTAAGATAGCAAATGCTCTTGATGCGAAGGTAACACCATCAGTAGATACACAATCTATCTTTGCTGATGATTCAGTAGCAGAACTTATTTCTGTATTCTCACAGGTAGATGTAGAGTTTACAATTGCAGAGTTATCTAATGCAACATATCAACTATTACTGGGTAAGACTAAGAACTCTGAAGGTGTAGTAGTAGATTCAGCAGATGATATTGCACCATACTTTGCGTTAGGATTCAGAGCAAAGAAGAGTGATGGTTCTTATCGTTATGTATGGTTGTACAAAGGTAAGTTCGAGTTAGTCGAGGAGTCATTCCAGACACAGGCAGATAAAGCAGACTATCAAACACAACCAATCAAAGGTACGTTCGTTAAACGACCTCTTGATGGAAAGTGGAGAGCTAAAGTAGATTCCAATGATACAGGTCTTGCAACTGGTGTTATCAGTGGTTGGTTCACAAAAGTTTATGACAAAGCTTAATAAGTAAGGGAAGGCGACCAATTTCGGTCGTCTTTTATTTTTTTTATCATGAAAAAGTTGAAAAGGTACCGGCTATCTCCCCGCAAAAAACAGTGACAGCCTTGAGGAATACAGGGAGAGTAATTCTTTTACCGTCCTTACCGTAATGCAAGGCCCATGTCGTAATTTTAAACTGAAAGGAGTGTAAAAATGTCACGTAAACATAAGATTGCAGGGACTCATACTGACAGTAATGTCACACGAGCCAAGCAAAAAGAAGAAAAAGCTAAGGAATTAAAAAATGTTCTGCCACAATCTAACTTAAATGAAATTCCATCTTCTTTATTTTTAAGAAATGAAGAAATTTATAAATTAATCGTTGATCAGTTAACTGAGCTTGGCGCAACCCACCTTGTAGGGATCGATAAATTCACTTTGGTATCATTGGCCAATACTTTTGATTTGCTCAATGAAGCTGAAAAGATTATTGCTAAAGATGGCCTTCAACAAATATTAGTAACACGAGAAGGAGCAACGAAAATTATTCCTAATCCAATGCTTCAACAAAGAAATACATTGATTACTACATTGAGCAATCAATTAAAGAGTCTGCAGTTAGACCCAGCAAGCAGATATGATCTAATAGAAGCTGTAAGCAACGATATCAATCATCTTGTCTCTAATGATGATGATTCATTTATTAATGAGTTGCTAAAAGGAGTTACACAACATGAAAGTGCTAAATAAACTGTACCCTGAAACTTCTAAGGAAATGAAGGAATTACTGAAACAAGCAAAAGAAAAAAAGCTTACTAAAGAGCAAGCTTTAAAGGTTCTTTTTATAACTCCTGAATTTTTAGACCCCGTTCTTTTCCTTCTATACACTCTTGATACTAACATTGATGAACTAATCTCTTATGAAAAGTATGCTCTCTATATGAGAAATAAAGGAATTCAGTCTAGAAATAAGAATTTAATTTTAATTGCTAACGAAGCTCTTGAGTTCCATAAACAAACTAACTTATGACGTAGTAACATTAATTGTTGCTGCGTCCTATTTTTTTTTGCCTATTTTAAGGTGCTTTATTTTGCATCGAATGATGATATATCTTACTGAAAAAAGTTAAGGCTCTTAAAATGCTCTGTAGAAGCACTGTTTATGTATATATCTTTCTTTGGTTATCTGCCATAAAGGAATTAGTTACTGGTTCAAGAGATACGACATATTTAGGATTGATAGATATTTCAGAGAAATGAATTAGTCGATCATATAGCCTGCCTTCAGAGTCCTGAATTCTCTCAAGGACCTCGTCAACATGCTTTTGAAACGTAATTTCTTTACCATTAGATAAAGTGATTTTACACAAGTCTTTTTTCATCTTAATTCCCTCCTCTTTATTATCAATACGTCAAAGAGTTATAAAATACCTCTTCATTTTAAATTTTTATAGTTCCTATCGTTTAAAA
>Ga0268252_1001145_pt1 | contig 15607 bp, 9 predicted proteins | sample AgamicMgSfrz_FD_200244 | JGI IMG/M metagenome (GOLD analysis project Ga0268252, IMG submission 200244) | Agave microbial communities from Guanajuato, Mexico - Mg.Sf.rz (v2) (version 3) | ecosystem: Host-associated > Plants > Phyllosphere > Phylloplane/Leaf | place: Guanajuato, Mexico | collected... | reverse complement strand
TTTTTAATACGAATCTAACTACTGATGAACAGAAAGCTTTAGAGCTCATAATGCCTTTATTAGAATCTGTAGAAGAGCTATCAGTAGCTATACCATCTTGTTTATACACGCAAGGATATTTGAAGAACATACATTGTTTAGAGCCAAATCAAGAGTATATTAATTTGTTATTAAATTATGCCATGAGTATAGAGTATTTACCTTTAATTAAAGAACCAATATTGTTGTAGTATACTCTATCAATTTTGAATAAAAAAGAACCTGTTTTCCATTGAGAACAGGTTCTTTTTCTGGAAAGATAACTACTTTGTGGCACGGAACAAATTTCTTCTCAATAGGGTTGGGAACGCATTATTGAAAATATACAATTATGCGTTTTTAAAGTAATAAATTTGATATTTAATTGAAAAGTTTTTGATAGATAGTTTTAAATTATTTTTAGAAATTTATTTATTAATATTAAAAATTGAAGGTGAAACCTTGAAGTTAAATGACATTTAAAACATTGCTTAATTTATGCATTCCAGAGGGGGGAGTTAAGTTGATGAAAAATGAAAACATATCAATGAAAGAAAAGATTATGAATACAATATTGGAGTTAATTAAAGATGAACGTTTGTAAAAGGTATTCATTGAAAAAACGTTTATAAAATAAACTTAATCACCTTTATAAACTGGATATTTCAATGTTTCGTATATAAACCCTTTTTGTTTGTAAAGATATACCTTTATAAACAGTGATTTGCTTTTCCTATTAGTTAAAGTGATATTCCAGTTGCCATTTTAGAAAGCATTGACTTTTCAGTGCCAAATAGTCCTTATTTAGCTAGGTAAATAGCTTTAGCGTAAACAAAATACCTTTAATATGTCCAAAGTGTGTTCAAACGTATCATTTTCTTTTTTCAATATGGCGAGCCCATATCCATCAACTTAAGAATTTTATAACACTCCAAAAATAATAAAATTATAAATTTTCACCTGGAGATGTCAATTTTTCTTATTTTGGGTCTTTATGTTCTGATGTGAATACATAAAAACTAGTAAAAAGAGTATCAATGATGAAAAAGTGTTTTAATTTGAAGACAACTATCATGCACTTTGGAAAAAATATTGTTTTTTAAATATTCTGTCTATTTTTTCAAAAAAAAAGATTTGGAAGGGAACGAGTGAAAATAAAAAGAATACAACTACAGTAATATTTTCAGAACATTGGGGGAGCTTTTATGAAGAAAAAGAAGTTGTTATCAATTACTGCATCAACTTTACTGCTTACATTTTGTATAGGAGGTTTTAATACTGCCAAGGCAGCTGGAACTCCAAAGTTTCAAATGCCTTTTCCTTGTGGACAGAAGTGGGAAGGACAAACTCGTTCTAATCATAGTCCTGCAAATTCTGTTGATTTTAACCGAGCAAACGATGAAGGAGATACTGTTGTAGCATCTGCTTCGGGAACAGTATCAAGAGTAGAAAATGAGGGAAATAGAAGTTATGGAAAATGGATTGAAATCAATCATGGAGACGGTTGGACTACTCGCTATGCACACTTAAGTACACAAAGCGTTAAAAAAGGACAAAAAGTTACGATAGGACAGAAAATTGGAACTGTGGGCAATACAGGAGGATCAACAGGTGCTCACCTTCATTTTGAACAACGTTATCAGGGACAAGTCAAAAAAATTTCATTTAATGGCTCTCAAATTCATTATTGGGGTACAAAATCCTATACAAGTAAGAATAGTTGTAAAAAATAGTACGATAAAGTACCTATGAAGTAGGTACTTTATTCTTTGTTATATAGAAATTACACATTAATTCATATTTGAGCTATTTTAAAAAGAAAAGAGGATAATGATGGTGACGGATCGATATAATTATGATTAATAGTTGCATATAACTATATGTATAGTTCAAACATCTATATTATTTTTAAGTTTAGATGTATATCTTTCTTTAAGAATCCACCATTCTTCTCTATTTATTGATATCTATATTTTACCTAATTTATTATAATATTAACATTTATTTAAAACGTCTTATATAAAATCAATAAATGGGATTTTTAGAAGAAAGATGAACTTTTATTTTTTAATTCACATAATTTTCAAACATCAAAGCTTTGGATGTTAATATTTGTTATATAATGAAGTCAAGCCGTAATCAATATGGTTTCCCCGTTATGAATAATGAGATAATTTATGTGTCCCTTGTATTCGCTTTAAAGCAAAAAGAACTTGTAGTGATTTCTACAAGTTCTTTTTGCCTTAAAGCTTAAACAACCTATAATAGATTTTTAATAGAAACTATAACGACTTGCTTTGTGCTAAATAAAACTTAGATAATAAATTCACCTTAAATAATTAAATTTCTTTATCATGCTTCAAAGCTAAAAATAAACAAATTTTAAGTATAGAATGAAAAAAGAGAACTAAAAAAGATTTTTTAGTTCTCCATAAAACTTAATTAATTGTGAAGGTAATTTTGCATAATAACAGGTCTTTGGTCACCAACCTTATTTTGATTTCACAATTGCTGATGACACTTCATCATTCCAGGTTCTAGCCCCATCTCCCATACTCCCATTTAAATTTATATAACCCCCATTATTTACAATAGCAAGTGCATGCCCTTCCGCATTCCAATGTTCATAGATAGTTGTATAATCTCCAAAAGGATGTGTAAGTATAGATGAAACAGTGTCATTATTGGAACCAGTAAAATTTGTAATAACAACTGGATTTCTACTTGCATTTACATTAAAATAGGGACCCTGCAGATCATAAGCATAATAAAAAGTAGAGTAAATTTGTGCCAAAGGTTGAATTTTATAGTTTTTAGGAACAGGATGTGACTTTAAATAATTCTCAAAATCTGTTTTGCTATCAAATCCAATAGTTGTTTGTTCCCCATTTAATCCAGGTGTTACTACTTGGTAAGGTGCGGGTGCAGAATCCGCATGTGCTTGAGGACTTGAAATACCAAATAACATTGCTCCTGCTAATAAACTTGTGGAAAGTACACCAATCACTCGTTTCAAATGTATCACTCCTTAATAATTTTACTTGCAATAAAATCTTTCACTTAATTTGAATAATTTGTAATACATGTAAAAATTTATCAACAAATAGATAATATTGGAATAATTTAATTAGAATATTTCCATTATGAAATAAATGATCTTTTCAATATTAGAGATTATCTAGTTTGTGAATATAATTCACCTTTTCCTATTGAAAGAGGAGCATTAATGAGGAGAAATCTAGAAATAGGTTTCACTCGTTTTTTTAGGGTCCCTTTTTATAACGTATTAAAATTTGTAAATTAAAAATGAATTAAAAAAAACATACAAAACGTAAATCTTTTAAAGCCCAGTGATATCAGCATGTATACATGGAATCACTGGGCTTTTACTTGTAAATTTAATGGTGTGTTTTACAAATAATAAAAAGATATAAACTTACCTGAAAAATGAATAATGTTTATAAAATTACAAATTAAAGAACTTTACCATTTTTCAGCAACTTCTTTGTCTGTAAACAAGGGAAGGTCAAATAATCTAGCAAATAAAGATTTTTTATAAGACCTGCTTTAACGCTTCAAATATAATGTCAGAACTCAAATTAAAAACACTATGAGCTAATATCGCCGAGAAGAAACCATACCTTAAAAAAAGCCAAGCAAGTACAACCCCTGGTATAAAATAAAACCAAAAATTTAATACATTAGGCCCATGCACCATTGCAAACACAAAACTTGTAGACAGTATCCACCCCCAAACATACTTATTGTTTTTTTCTATAAATAAATTAAAATACAATTTACTTAAAATATTAGAATGCTTTTTTGCTCTATTAGTACCCCATAATAGAGCCGCATAAGGTATATATCGGAATAAAACCTCTTCGAGAAATGGTGCGATGACACTGACTAAAATAACTGTTCCCATTCTACTTAAGTGAGGCTGAGGAACAAATTGTCCTGATCCAGGTCCTATCATGTCACCACCCATCCACGTTGGAATAAAGCTCACAAACTGAAACATCACTTGCATTCCTATAGCTAATAATATTGGTAGTCCAATTATTAAATGTTTTTTGTCACTCAAAATGAAATAACTCATAAAATTACTTCTCAATTTAGGTATAGTAAACAATAAAGCAAACAGCAATGTTGGTATACCTAGAGAGAAAACACCCGTATTTGTTTTTGAAATACCAAATCTAAGAAATTTATCTCCATAAAACAGTAATGCGAACATAAATCCCCAAACTATAACCAGTTTTAAACCCCTTAGTACCTTGTCCATAAAAGACAAAAAATCCCCTCCAATAATACAATAAGTATTTTATATAAAAACAAACTTCTTTAAGTAATTTATACTGTAGGATAAATAAAAATAAACCATTTTGAAGAAATATTGATTAAAATGGTTTATTCCATAGAGATTTAAGTTTGATTTTCATAAAAAAGTATAATCTTTTTTAGCACTGCAGAAACTTTCGTTGTACACTAGCCCCTTTTTACATCTATTAACGAAGCTCACACAGTTTTTGTTATGCTTTGTCAGAATAAAGAGGTTTTCTTATATCCTTAAAATGATAACAATAATTCTTCTACACCTAAGCTATCCACTAATAACAATTTCAAAGAACTTGATATTTTAATTGCTTCTTTGATATTTAAACCTCCTAAATACATATTTAAATCCATTCTACTTCCTGATAAGTGAATTATATCAATTTAAGGAGAAAACTGTAAGTTTTAATTTTAGTAATTTTATTGTTTCAACTCTTAAAATCCAATCTCTTCTTTCCTTATCTTCAGGCTTACAATATTTCAACTTACCTTCTCCAATTAGTTTATTTACCAACCAATCCTTACGGTTTAATAATTGGAATTTTCTGTATTATTTTTATAAAATTTCAAATAGAAGGCTGTGTACTATTATCAATAGAATTATATAAAGGTATTAAAAAACATAGAAATTTGTCAAAAAATAGGGATGGAGAGTGGTGTTTTTGAAGAAGAAGGTTTTATCTTCAACATTAGCCTTATCTATGGCTTTAGGGGTGTTCGGGACAGTTGACACGTCATATGCAGAGGAGAAAAAAATTCAATACAACCAAGAATTTCAGACACCATCTTACATTGGGGAAGAGTGGAAAGCACCAGAAGGACTAGATAAAAAAGAGACTGTATTTGAATATTTAAAAAGTAAGAAAGATATGTTTAAATTAGCAGGAAATATGGAGAAACATTTTGAAATCGTTAAAGAAGAAGCAGACGCTGAAGTAGAAACAACGCATGTGAAGCTTATTGAAAAATATAATGGCGTTCCTGTATATGGATCTGATCAAACAGTAGCACTTGATAAAAATAATAATGTGAAAGCATTTTTTGGACAAGTTATCCCAGATTTAGAAAATAAAAATATCCCATCAACTGCAAGTATTTCAGAAGATGAAGCTGTAAATATTGCGAAAGTAGGTATTGAGAAAGAAATTGGAAAAGTAGATAACTATGATGGTATTAAGAAAAATTTATATGTATATGAAAAAGATGGGCAATATTACCTTTCCTATCTTGTAAAAGCATCTGTTTCAAAACCAGCACCAGGCTACTGGCATTATTTTATTGATGCAACAAATGGAAATGTAATTAATAAATATAATGCGGCCGACCACATTACTGGTTTTGGATATGGTGTTTTAGGAAACAAACAATCATTTGAAATTGTTCAAAATGAAAAAACAGGTGCATTTCATTTATTTGATGTCAAACGTGGAAATGGGATTTATACGTTTGACTGGAGAAATTTGTACAAACAATTTTATGATTTAGCATCACAAGGATTGGGATATACAGGTTATGAAATTGAAAGTAAGTTCAAGTTTTTTGAAGATAAAGCAGGTGTTGATGCGCATGCAAATGCAGAAAAAGTATACGACTATTATAAGAAAACATTTAATCGTAATTCCTATGATAACAAAGGAGCAAAGTTACGCTCTGTTGTTCACGTAGGGGAAAATTGGAATAACGCTGTGTGGAATGGTGTGTATATGGCGTATGGTGATGGAGATGGAAAAATGTTTATTCCATTTTCTGGAGGGTTAGATGTTGTTGCTCATGAGTTAACGCATGCTGTAACAGAGCATACAGCAAATTTAGAGTATCAAGATGAATCCGGTGCATTAAACGAATCGCTTTCGGATATTTTTGGTGTGATGGTAGACCGGGATGATTGGGAAACGGGAGAAGATATTTATACACCGGATATATCAGGGGATGCGATGCGTTCCTTAAGCGATCCGTCTTCTATTCCAAACCCATTAGATCCAACTGAGGGTTATCCAGATCATTACAGAATCTATTACTCTACTCCATTTGATAATGGTGGTGTCCATATTAATAGTAGTATCAATAATAAAGCAGCATATTTAGTATCTGAAGGTGGCTGGCATTATGGGGTAGAAGTAAATGGCGTTGGTCGCGAAGCTACAGAAAAAATTTACTATCGTGCCCTTACAAAATATTTAACTGCAAAATCTAATTTTAAAATGATGCGCCAAGCTGCAATTCAAGCTGCAGAAGATTTATTTGGTAAAAATTCTAAAGAAGTACAAGCTGTAACAAAGGCTTATGATGCAGTTGGTATAGAATAGGATATAAAAAAGACCTGAAATGTATATCAGGTCTTTTCTTAATGAGATAGAGCACATCATCATCAAGCTAAAAATTTATAGAACCCCGAGAACGAAATTTTGTATTAATTTGTAACAAAAAAGTTCATTTTTAATATTGGGTAATTCTGAATATTTAAGTTGGTAGCGATGCGCAGGTGGATAAATTATAAAACATTATCAGAACAGTATAGTTTACAATAAAATAATAAAAGTGTTATTTATTGATAGGTAATTAATGGAACAAAATCAAATTAACAATCATTTCCATATTAATCACATACATCCTAGGTGCAAATTAATAGTATCAGTATGCCTAAATTTTATAGATTTTCTGTGCCAGAACCAAGGGTACAGCTAGAACTGTTATTCATAACAATATAAATAACTATCCCTATTTAAATATACCTATGATTATCGATGAAAAAGATGGAAAGTTTTACGAGGTGTTAAGTGCTGGTTTTCAAAATAATGATATTGTACCAATTCTTTATTCATCAAATGATATCATAATATTATGATTATTCATATTTATACCCTTATTGCATAAAACTTTAATTAAAATCGCTAATTTACCAAATTTAAACAAAGGTATTAAAATGGAATGTTAATAAAAATGCAAAAAATAAAAAATGTAGAATATTGTCTAATTTAATTTATTTGTTTATATATATATTAGAATTAGTATATTTATCGAGAGAAATAAAGTCTCACAAAAGATTATGGGAGGTATTTTTAATGAGTGTAAAGCATGATAAAAAAAGTAAAATTCTAGTGATTGGCGGCGGTGTAGTAGGACTAACTACAGCACTGATTTTGCAAATGGAAGGACATGAAGTCAAAATAGTTACTGAAAAACTTGCCCCTGAAGTTACTTCCGTAGTTGCAGGTGCACTGTGGGAGTGGCCTCCAGCTGTTTGCGGAAACCATCAAGATGAAGCTTCAATTAAAGTATCAAAAGAGTGGTCTTTACTTTCGTATAAAATTTTCTCTGAACTATCAAGAGATAAAGAGAGTGGCGTGTATATGCGCAATGTCACTTTCTTCTTTAAGCATTTAGTAGAAAGTAATCCTAAAGATTTCGAAAAAATGAACGAGTTAAAACTACATGTTCAAAATTTCCGACATGATACATTACTTATTCAAGAAAAAGAGATTAATCAAAAAATTGGTATCAAGGATGCATATAGTCTTTTAGCACCTATGATTGATACTGGTATGTATATGAAATGGTTACAAGAAAAAGTTGTAAAAGCAAATTGTGAGATTATAAGAAAAAAAATTGTAGGTAATTTAGAAGAGCAAGAAGAAAAATTAAAAGCTGAGTACCAAGTAGATGTGATTGTAAATTGTACAGGTTTAGGCTCTATTGAATTGACTGATGATGAAATGTATCCATTGCGTGGTGCATTAGTTAGAGTGATAAATGATGGTAACCACTTCCGAAAAATGGATGAAGCTTACTGCATATCTCATGATGGAATTAGTGAAGATCCTGGGTTTATGTTTATCCTTCCACGAGGAGAAAACATGTTACTTTTAGGGGGGCTAGCTGAATTGAATAAATGGGATCTGGAAGTTGATTTAGAAAACTACCAGCCTATTAAAGAAATGTATAATCGTTGTAAAGAGTTTTTCCCTTCTCTTGAAAAAGCGGTTATTGATGCTAGTGAACCTGTTCGTACTGGATTGCGTCCTTTCCGTAAAAAAAGTGTTCGTTTAGAACGTGTACCTAACTCTTCCATTATTCATAATTATGGTCATGGCGGTTCTGGAGTGACTTTTTCATGGGGATGTGCATTACAGGTTCTAGAAATAGTTAACGGACTAAATGCTAAAGATATGTTTAAAAATGACCTTGTAAGTGTTATCTAAGAGGTTTTGTTGTAAATTATAACGTTTATTCTTAATAATGCGATTAAAATTATATGCTTTTTAGAGAAGCTCGAAGCAAGGAGAAATCAATAAACAAGATAAGACAAAAGTAGTCTATGAATTAAGGGGATAATTTCTAACGGAAAACTGTAGAAGTAGCAGATTTCCTATGTAGTACGTCTTATTTTTGAATTTGTCTAGATAAAAGTAAAGCATTAAAAATGCCTAATTCAAAACATTTACGATGGACACAAAAGTCATTATGGTTTACCAAAAATGTCTTTCTAACTTAGTTTTCGATTACTGATAAAACTTAGTACTTAGGTTTATAAGAAATATCTTAATGACCTATGTAAATTAAAATATGCAATTATTCATATTTATATAAAAACTAAAAAAATAATTATATATTTAATTTTGTAATTATATTTACTCATATTAAAGGGGGAAAATGTATGAAAAAAACTGTTATTACATTACTAGCTGCAGGAACAATGTTAGGTGCGCCATTTTCAACTGCATTTGCAGAAGAGCAGGCTTCTCAACAAAAAGCAATGGATAAAATGGAAGTACAACAAAAAAATTGGAATGAAGAACAAGGAAGTCCATCATTTCTTTCAGGTGAATTATCTGATAAGAAGGTAGAAACTCAAAAAGCAGTGAAAGAGTTTCTTGAAGAAAATAAAGAACTATTTAAGGTAAATCCCCAAACGGATTTAACACTTAAAGAAGTGAAATCTGATGATTTAGGTATGAAACATTATGTTTATACAAGGTCTGTAAATAAGGTGCCTGTTGATGGTGCGCAATTCATTGTTCATACAGATAAAGAGGGCAAGGTAACAACAGTAAATGGAGATGTTCATCCGGCTGCTGCAGAAAGTTTGAAAGGTGATACAGAAGCAAAGATTACAAAAGACACAGCTCTTTCAAATGCTTGGAAACATATTAAACTTACAAAAAATGATACATTAGTAAAAGAGGATGGAAATACATTAGACCAAGTAAAAGAAAACTTAGAGTCTACTAATGAAAAAGCAGATTTAGTTGTATATGAAAAAGACGGAAAGTATTATCTAACGTTTAAAGTGCAACTGCAATTTATTAAACCTTACGGAGCTAACTGGCAGATCTATGTGAATGCAGAAGATGGAACAATAGTAGATTCATATAATGCAGTTACAGATGCAGATAGTCCTCAAAAAGGGTATGGATATGGAGTATTAGGCGATCGAAAAGAACTGAATACAACATTTGATAGTACAAAGGGAAAATACTATTTAAAAGACACAACAAAGCCTATGAATGGAGGCTATATTGAAACATTTACGGTAAATCATAGTGATGCAGATTATCCAGTTAACTATCGTCTATTGGATGATGATAATGCTTGGATAAATAAAGACCAAGGACCTGCGGTCGATGCTCATTATCATGCAGAAAAAGTCTATGATTACTATAAAAATGTTCACAATCGTAATAGTTTTGATGGAAAAGGAAAAACTATTCGTTCTGGTGTGAATTATGGAGTGAATGTCAATAACGCATTTTGGAATGGACAGCAAATGATTTATGGAGATGGTGATGGGCGCATATTCTCTCCACTTTCTGGTTCTCTTGATGTAGTTGCGCATGAACTAACTCATGCTGTGACACAGTATTCAGCTGATCTTCGTTATGTAAATCAATCAGGTGCATTAAATGAATCATTCTCTGATGTATTTGGATATTTTGTTGATCCTGCAAACTGGGATTTGGGAGAATCTGTATATACACCAAGAGTTTCTGGGGATGCACTTCGTAGTTTATCAAATCCAGAAAAATATGGACAACCTTCTCATATGAAGGATTATCAATATCTTCCAGCAACTGAAGAAGGCGATAACGGTGGGGTACATATTAATAGTGGTATTCCGAATAAAGCCGCAAATCTGACAATCAATGCTATTGGTAAAGAGAAAGCAGAAAAAATCTATTATCGTGCTTTAACAACATATTTAACACCAACAAGTGACTTTAAACAAGCTCGTACAGCTTTATTACAATCTGCGGCCGATTATGATGGTTATGGTAGTGCAGCCTATAAAGCAGTAGAAAACGCTTGGAATCAAGTGGGAGTAAAATAATCAAAAATCTATTTATAATATTTTTATAGAGGACCTACTTTTTGTTGTATACAAGTAGGTTCTTTTTATAGTATTGTAAAATTATGTATATATAGATTTACAGTATTATAAAAGGAGTTTTCTTATGAATATTTCATCAAATGTAAGCAATCAGGTATTAGATCAAACAATGATTTTGGCTGGATTGGAATCCAATTTAGCGATGATAGAATTTAACTTAGATACAGAGGTAATCTGGGTAAATGAACACTTTGCGAAAGCTTTAGGTTATACAATCAATGAAATGAAGAATATGGTACATAAACAATTTTGTCCTCGTAATTTGGTAAATAGCAAAGAATATAATCTTTTATGGGAGAACTTAAAAAAGGGGATTAAGTTTCAAAAGAAAATTCAAAGAGTTGGTAAAAAAGGGGATTTAACTTGGTTTGAGGCTACCTATATTCCAATCAAAAATGAACAAGGAGTAGTAGAGGCTGTACTGAAAATTGCAACAGATATTACAAATCGTGAAAATCAAACAAGAGAAGTTGTTTCACATTTAAAGAATTTATCTATAGACTTAGGGAGTAAGGTTGATGTTAATTCTAAGGAAAATATACAAGCGCTGCATTCGTTAAAAGAACAAATTAATTTAGTGAGTGAAATTGCTCAAATGATTAAAGAGATTTCTTCCCAAACTAATATTTTAGCTTTAAATGCAGCTATTGAAGCGGCAAGAGTAGGAGAACATGGCCGGGGATTTACGGTAGTAGCAGAAGAAGTAAGAAGATTGGCGAGTAATGTTGATGGTGCAATCAAAAAAATAAATTTAAATGTAGATAGTATCACAAATGGTGTAACTATTGTTAGCGATGCGACCGAAAAATTACAAAGAGAAGTAATTAACAATCAAATTGAAATTAGTAAGACTATGGAACAGTTTGAAAATATTGTAGAATAGATATTTTTATCAAGAAGAAAGACTATTCTTCTACATTTACCTATGTATATATTTTATATAATTTATTATGATATCAACATTGATTTAAAGCGTTTTATATAAAATCAATAAATGAGATTTTTAGAGGAAAGACGGACTTTTCTTTTTTAATTAGCCTAATTTTCAAATGTATTTGATTTATTTTTTATTAATATGTATTTAAAGATGCAGAGAGGGTTTGACGTATCTATATAAGTGTGACTTTACAGATAGAAAAGGTTTAATTATCAATGAGGTGTGGCAATAGAAGTACCGCAGTTGAAACTATGAAGAAATATGATAATAAGCGTTCTTCATTTTATAAACTTGCTAAGATGTTAGACAAGTAATAAAACATGGTTGTAATAATGAAGTGGTTCATACGCAAATAAAAACAAAGTTTCATAAAAAGTGCTCCTAGATTTATCTAGGAGCACTTTTTATGGTGAAGTTAGATAATGAATAGCAACTGCTAGATTGTAATATATTTATTTAGAAAAAGCATCTAAATAGGACGTTTTTTTCGGACATATTTAATGTTTATAGATTAAAAACAAGTTTTACAAAACATACAAAATGTTAAACTCAAAGAACCTAGTAATGTTAAGCAAACATACTAATATCACTGGATTTTTATTTGGTTATTTAATGACGGGTTTTACATATTGAAAAAAATGTAAAATTAGTTTTACTGTTGTAGTTGAATTTTTCCAAAAAGTGATATTTCAAATTGGATACTTATTTCATAGTAAAGCAAAAAGCACCCACCATGGGTGCTTTTAAATTTATATATGTTTGTACTTGAACCGTTTTTTAATTCTTAACAATAAAAAAGAATTTAAAAAACGAAAATTATAAAATAAATCCAATCATTATATTAATGAATTGGCCAATCTTAGCTACAACTTGGGAGCCATGAGCCACCATTGAGTTAATATCAATTAAAGCTGCTTGTGCTTATCTAAGAAGAGAGGGTCTTACAGCTGCACCTTGTTCTACATTTTGTGCTATTTCTTCAACAAAATCCAAAGCATTCTCTTTAACATCTGAGTTCTCAATAGATATCTCTTTTAGTAATTCTATTTAGTAGAATATTCCCCTGTATAGCATCATTATTGAGTCCTGATTCCATGAGATTGAAGTTAAGATATATTGAAAAGATCTTATTGAGATTTCTTGTCAATTTCTCATTAGTTTTCAGTTTATTCGGAAATTTAGTGGTTTTAGTTTTAAAGTTTCGTGAAATAGTGGGTTTGAAGATAATATAAAGTGTCTGTAGGACAATAGTTATGGGTATAAGATAAAAATATTGTATGTACATATCAAAACATGAACGGAAGGATAAACAGTACTGTAGCATATGGAACTTATTTGGTCTGTCTTAGGAGTCGTACAATGCATAATTGTAAGTCAGCAATCCTAGAAATAAGTTTGCCTTCGGTAGGAAGCGTTCCACTAACGATGTTCATACTCAATATTTTCTTAAAACGTTTGAAGGAATTTAGTTTATGTATATAACTTTATGAAGAATATTAAATCTGTAGCATATGTAATTCCTCTGAAATGGATTCACGTATAGATCCTCATCTAAACTAAAAAATGTCACATATAATTTCATTTATGTTTAAAGTTTAAAAGCTCACCATAGATGATTTATAGAGAATGCAATTATAAATGCAAGAAAATCTAATTTAAAATTGAAAATTCGTTCTATTTTGGTTAGATATGGAATAAATGAATTTTATTTCTCAATATTCACTGTATGTCACTTTTTTGTTTTTTTCTATATGATATTGGAAAAAGTATGCTTAATTTTATAACATAAATCCCCTACAAAATTATTACTCTACAAATTAATTTCTTAAAGAAAACTTCTTGTGAATATGTTACTAACTACATAAAGTGTAATATTAACAGAATTATTACCAAAGTATTAGGTTTTTAGAATGAAAAATGAGTGCTCAAAATATCATTGAAATCCAGGAATAGAAATCGTAATTAAAATTTTTTGTTTTCTGTCAGGTATGTAAATCACTTTAGCTAATTTATGGGTAATTTCATGTGTTTTTTCTTTTGCTTAAGTTTATGAAATAGGAGTATTAGCTCTAAGTATTGTAGCTAAGAGTATGTAAAGCATAGAAAATCCGAATTAAACAAAATAGGAGGAAAGTGAAAATGAAGCATCAAGATGATAGTAAAACTGGTTTGGAAATAGCGATTATTGGAATGGCAGGTAAATTTCCAGGTGCAAATGAAATAAACCAATTCTGGGATAACCTAAAAAATGGTGTTGATTCAATTTCTACATTTACTGAAGACGAGTTAATTAAAGAAGGTGTTAATTTAGAGGTTTTACAACATCCTAATTTTGTGAAAGCAAAAGGGTATTTGGAGGAAGTAGAATATTTTGATGAATCCTTTTTTGCTTATACACCTAGAGAAGCGAAAATAATGGATCCTCAGATCCGTATGTTACAGGAAACGACATGGGAAGCATTAGAGATGGCAGGCTATAATCCATTTGATTATGAAGGATTAATAGGGTTATATGTAGGAGCATCTACTAATTTTAATTGGATGAAGCACACGCCATTATTAAACAGTGATAGTGTGGTTGAGTTTTCAGAGGCAGGTACTCTTTCCTATAAAGATGCAATTTCAACGCTTACATCCTATAAGCTGGGACTTAAGGGACCAAGTTTTACATTGTATACAGCTTGCTCTACCTCTCTTTTGAGCATTCATCTTGCATGTAGATCATTGTTAACTGGAGAATGCTCTATTGCAGCCGCAGGTGGAGTATCTATAACGTATCCTAAAAAGAATGGTTATAAATATCATGAAGGAATGACAAGTTCACCTGATGGCAAAGTGCGTACTTTTGATGCAGAAGCCCAGGGTGCAGTTTTTAGTGATGGTGTAGGTATGGTAATACTAAAGAGATTAGAAGATGCGATTGCTGATGGAGATACGATATATGGTGTAATTAAGGGATCAGCAGCAAATAATGATGGTGGTCGAAAAGTAGGCTATACTGCTCCGAGTGTTGAGGGACAGGCTGAAGTAATTCAAGCAGCTCATAGTTTTGCTGAAGTTGATCCTTCTACAATTAGTTATATAGAAACGCATGGAACGGCAACGCCATTAGGGGATTCTATCGAAGTAGAGGCTCTAAAGAGAGCGTTTCAAGATGTGGACAAGAAATCTTTTTGTGCAATTGGTTCTGTTAAGAGTAATGTAGGTCATTTAGATACAGCTGCAGGGGTGACCGGACTTATAAAGACAGTTTTATCTATGAGACATAAACAACTCCCGCCAACTTTAAATGTGAAGCGCCCTAACTCGAAAATTGATTTTATAGATAGCCCATTTTATATCAATACTGATTTGGTAAATTGGCAAAGTGAAGATAATGATCTTCTTCGAGCAGGTGTGAGTGCTTTCGGATATGGTGGAACTAACGTTCATATTGTATTAGAAGAAGCGCCTAAAGTTAAAAGCTCTGCTTCTACTAGAGAGAAAAAGTTAATGGTTCTTTCTGCTAGATCAAAAGAAGCTTTAAATAATGCTACAGTAAATATGGTTGAATATCTGGAATCTAATAAAGATGTTGAATTAGCAGATGTAGCATACACATTGCAAACTGGCCGTCGATCATTTCCGTATAGAAGAGCGGTCTTATGTAAGGATATAGATAGCGCCATAGACAATTTAAAAACAGTTAAAGATTTTCACGTAAAAACGCAAGAAAATCCAGATTTGGTATTTGTGTTACCTAGCGAATACTCATCAATTATTGAGAATGTAAAAGAACTATACCAAAAGGAACCATTATTCTTACAAGTATTTGAGCGTAATATGACTGATGCCCAAATGTATACTGGAAAAGCATTGAAAGAAGCATTCTTTAAAGGAACAGATGATAGCTTGGTTGAAGATTTAACCTTCTTCGTCTGCTTGCAATCGAT
>Ga0268252_1001133_pt1 | contig 15711 bp, 18 predicted proteins | sample AgamicMgSfrz_FD_200244 | JGI IMG/M metagenome (GOLD analysis project Ga0268252, IMG submission 200244) | Agave microbial communities from Guanajuato, Mexico - Mg.Sf.rz (v2) (version 3) | ecosystem: Host-associated > Plants > Phyllosphere > Phylloplane/Leaf | place: Guanajuato, Mexico | collected... | reverse complement strand
GAACGAAAAAGAACAGGATTTGGTCATGAAGTGAAAAAAAGAAGGGGGACTCAAAAGGGACTAGGGTGAATAAATGGAATTAAAAGGTAAAAATAAGACCTAAAAAAACGGTGTTTAAGGGTGAAAAGGGGACTCAAAAGGGACGTGAAGAGCTTTTTCTTGATATCACGGTTTCGCTAGGCTTTGCCTAGCCTATCACTCTATGTGATAGCAGAAACCCCTTATGCTCTTCTTCTCTATTCCGTATTTTTTAAAACTCCTAAAAGTGTGAATAGTGATTTGTACTATATATAAATAAGACGCATAATTAAAATAACCAATTAGAGAGAATATGCAAAGAAAGGCAGAAGTGTAGAAACTCTTCGAACAAATAAAGATCAAATACTTAAAGATAATATAACGAATGAATGAACCCATCGTGACTTTCTTGATAAATGCCTAGAAAAAGAAGGCGATTATTTAATTTTTATATTCATTTCTTTTCAACATCTTTAGTATATTTCGATCTTTGCTATTATATTTATCATCAGATAATTTAACTGTTGGAAAAGAAAATATTTTTTATCTTACTCATGCCAATATGGATGTACAGACATCTTATTTTTTCTTCAAAAACTTCAGGAATATGTTAATTCTGTGTATGAAGATGCTAGTAGATCTCTACTTAGTTAATATGAAAGATTAACCTTATAACATCCATCTTAGTGATATGTCACCAAGGTGTATTTAAAATATAGATGACTTAAAATCTACCAGAAAATTAATGATGACAATAGCTTTAGAGGAGGGACTTCAAAATACCAATACAGTGAAAATAAGTTAGAATTTAGATGGAATGTTAAACCAGTGTGAAACAATTTGCTGATTAATATTTATCTTCTTATTAAGACACCATGAGGCTTTAATTATTAAATGAGATAGGTGTAACAGAAAAGCTACTGATCAGAATCAGTAGCTTTTTTGTAATTTGTAATTAGTAAGTAAAAATAAACCATTGATGTCGTTTTATTCATACCTTAGTGCATCTATAGGATCTAAATTTGCTGCTTTATTGGCAGGTAGCATTCCAAAAATAACGCCTATTGTCATAGAGAAAAGTACGCCGCCTAGCACAACTTCCCAAGAGATAAGTGATGGCCATCCAGCAAAAAAAGATACTATGGATGATCCCCCTGAACCTAGTAAAATACCGATAATTCCCCCAGTAAGAGTAAGCATAATAGATTCAATTAAAAACTGTGTTAAAATCTGTTTTTTAGATGCACCTAAGGCTTTACGAATACCAATTTCTCTAGTTCTCTCTGTCACAGATACAAGCATAATATTCATCACTCCAATTCCTCCCACAAATAGAGAAATCCCCGCAATCGATCCAATAATCGTTGTCATAATTTTTGTAACATTTCCAATGCTATCTGCAATTTCTTCTAAGTTATTTACTTTATAGGAATCCTCAGAATCATGAAGATCATTAAGCAAATCCGTTGCATCATTACCTACTTGTTTTAATGAATTGGCATTATTTGCTTGTAAACTAACTTGACTATAATTCACTTTACCAAAACTTGAACGGTACGTACTATCTGGCATATAAACTGTACTTGAACCAAAGGATAGTAAACCTGTTTTCTTTTTAGTTATACCGATAATTTCAATTGGTTGACCTTTTATCCAAATAACTTTTCCTATAGCATTTTTTTTGTTAAATAATTCTTTATTTAATTCACTACTGATAACGCCTACTCGATTCCCAGATAAGAAATCAGTACTATTTAACATTCTCCCCTGGTCTATTTCTAAATTATTCACTCGAATATATGCTTCATTAACAGCACTAATCATAGAAGTAGAGTCTAATTCTCGATACCTCGCTTTCATCTGTACCGAACTAGAAGCTACAACATTTTTCATATCTGATATTTTTGATAGTTCTTTTATATCGTCTTCTGTAAAAGCCGATTGCTCGAAAATATTGGGATTAGATTGAATTTCTTCTTCTGACGGTTGGTAATAAACCTCAATAGTATTACTTGTTCCAGTAATTTGTGATTTAATCATTTGTTCCCCGCCCTGACCAATTGCTACAACGATAATAACTGCTGCTACTCCGATAATAATACCTAACATAGTTAAAATCGATCTCAACTTATGAGATAATAAAGACGATATCGCCATACGGATATTTTCAACTATACTCATAAAGTGTCTTTCTCCTCACCTTCACAACCTAAAACTTTCCCATCCCGCACAATAATGATTCGAGATGCATATTCAGCAATTTCTTGTTCATGTGTAATAACTACAACTGTAGTACCATCTAAATTTAATTTTGTAAATTGCTCCATAATTGAGGCGCTCGTTTTTGTATCTAAAGCACCTGTAGGTTCATCAGCTAAAATAAGGGTTGGATTGTTTACGATGGCACGTGCAATTGCGACACGTTGTTTTTGTCCTCCCGATAATTCATTTGGTAGATGGCCCATTCGTTCAATTAATCCTACTTTTTTCAGCGCTAATTGAGCTCGATCTCTTCTTTCCTTTTTTGAGAGCCCGGCATAAATCATAGGTAATTCTACATTTTCTAAAGCAGTCAATCTAGGTAGTAATTGAAACTGTTGAAAAACAAAACCTATATTTATGTTTCGCACTTTTGCAAGCTGTTCATCATTATATGTAGATATTTCTTGTTCATTTAATAAGTAAGAGCCTGAAGAAGCACGATCCAAACAACCGAGGATATTCATAAGTGTAGACTTACCTGAGCCAGATGGGCCCATAATAGCAACAAATTCACCATCTGTAATTTTTATATTAATATCTTTTAGGATTGGTACTTCTTCTTTGCCTAGATGATAGCTTTTATGTACATTAATCAGTTCGATCATTGAATGTTCACTTCCACACCATCAGTTAATTGTTGAGAAGGATTCGAAACAATTCTATCTTTATCTGAAATCCCACTAACAACTTCAACAAATTTATTTGTCGTTTCTCCAACCTTTATCTCTTTTCGAACTGCTTTATTATCTTGAATAGTATACACGTATTTTTTTTGATCTTCATTAACAATTGATTTTGTTGGAATTGCTTTAGATCGTTTCTTATTTGTTTCAATTTGAAGTAACAGTTTGAATCCTGGTTTAATTTTATTAATACTTTCATCATCAATCTTTACTTCAATGGGATATTGGTTTGCACTATCTTCTGTCTCAGTTGTACTTACTTGTTGTTGAGGTAAATAATCAATTTGTTTGACGCTTCCTGTCCACTCCTTATCGGGCAGGACGTCGGATGTAATGGTTACTGGTTGACCAATTTTCACATTAAGAGCATCATACTCTGAAACTACCCCACTTGCTATATAATCATCTGTATTACCAATATGAACAATTGGCTTTTGAATATCGCTTGTTTTATTAACTGCTTCTTTGTCAACTTCTAAAACAGTGCCATTAATTTTACTCTTTACTTCTAAATTCTCTTCTTTTTTGGTAAGTGATTTTGCTTCTAAGTTATTTCGTTCTACGTCAATCTTAGCTTTTTCCAAATCAATATCCAGTTGCGCGCTTTCTGAGTCAACTTGATCTTGGGCTTCTTTTTTACTCATTTCCTTTTCTAATTCTTTTTGTTTTTTATTTAAATTTTTCATCTGTTTATTTAATGATTCAACCTGGAGTTGGCTTGATTTATTTTCTAGTTTATTTTGTTCTTGTTCCAATTGTAAGCTATCACTTTCATAAGTAAGAAGAGGGGTGCCGATTTGAACTCTTGATCCTTCTGTGACATTGATATTGTTTATCTCACCTTTTTCAGCATCATAATATACATATTGTTCATCAGCTAACTTTAATGTCCCTGGTACCATTACAGTTCTTGTTAATTGTTTTTCTTTTAAGTGAGTGACATTAACATTGACTGTATCTTTACTCCCCTGAGCTCGATATAAATTAACTCCTATAAATAAAATCAATATTATTGATATGACTAAAATAATAATTCCCTTTTTCATTATAAATTAACTCCTTCATCAACTGCTCCTGAGAGCCCACCATTTATGAGTAGTATTATAAATAACAATACAGATATAATTATTGCAATAATTTTCGAAACATTTGAAATCTTATGTAATCCAACTCCAACTAAAATAAGAGACCATATTGTGAAAATTTCAATATGATTTAATACCCCACCTAAAAAACCAGTAGCATTAATGAACCCATTTATACTTGTTAAGTGAGAATTAGTTCCTACTAATACAGCAAATAGCGTATTAATTAATTGACCAATTTCTGAAAATAACATAGTGAAAGCTGTTAAACTTACCATTTGTCTATATGTAGTTTTTTCTGTCCCTATTTTCGCAAGTAAAAATAAAATAAGACTGGAAAATAATAGAATGAATGGATAAGAAATAATTCCACTAATAAATGTGATAAGTATTGCTAAATTTTTTGCTTCTGCAGGCTTCATTCCTATTTCTTCTATTAATTGTTTAGTAGTTTCTGGTTGCATTACATTAAGAATAACAACTGTCAAGCTTAGCCCAAACGATAGAAAGATAGGTAACCATACAACTGGGTAGGTTTTTATTTTTTCTAACTCTAAATTTGGACTTGTGAAAAAGAATAAAGTTGAGGGTTTTTCCTTTGTATCAGGTAATAAACTAACTTCTGTACTCATGATTAGAACTCAAACTCCTTTTAATTTCCAACTTTATCTAAAATTACTAATTTTAACCTAGGTTTAGTATAATATTAGCGTGACATTTACCCCTTTCGTTTTCAATACAATTACAATTCTACTAATAAGATACAATTATGTCATCAAAAAATAACATTTCTTTATTTTTTGAATATTTAATTAATTTTTGTTTTATTACTTTATAATTCACTGCTATTTATCAGTAAACTTAGGATTTTAAATAAAGTTTCCAATCGTAATTATTTCACCTTACTTTCATTTAGCAGCAATATTTATAAACTGTTTTCTAACATTAATTTCTATATGAATAAACATATAGAACTAGCATACTGAAAATTAACAATTGATAGGTAAAATAACAATTATAAAATTTTGCTTAATTTAACATAAATGTAATTATTGTTCTGGTTATAGGTTATATTATTCATATATATTGAATAATAATTTAAGTTTTTAAATGACAATATATAAAAAAAGAGTCGAATTTACTAAAAATGTGTGGGAATATATTGTAATTATGGGGTATATATTGTATATTCTTAGAGTATTACATATATGGATGTAATATAACATAATTGGTCTTTATTACTAAAAGAGGAGAAGGGAGGATTATTTATGAATCAGATTATGAAATTAACAGGATTAAGTTTCGGAGCTGCAAGTTTAGTTCTTAATGTATTAGACTATGCTAGTTACATTAGTCTACTAATGGCTCTAACTGGTATCGGTATCGGAGCAGCAGCAGCAATTATTTCATACCGTTATACAATTCAAAAACTTGCGATTTCTGCTGGTAAGCATGCAGCAATTCAGCTTTAAGTAACTAGTAATATATTATATTTTAAAATTATATGGAAAAGAGGAATTTCACATGAATCGTATTATGAATTTAACTGGATTGAGCTTTACAACTGCAAGTTTAGTTTTTAAAGTATTAGATTATGCTAGCTATATTAGTTTATTAATGGCTCTAACTGGTATTGGTATTGGAGCAGCAGCAGCAATTATTTCATACCGTTACACAATTCAAAAACTTGCGATTTCTGCTGGTAAACACGCAGCAATTCAACTTTAATATTTACATAATTACGGGAAATGTATTAATATGTTTCCCGTGATTTTTATATTTGTGAAGGAGAAAACATAGCAATGAAACGCGCTAACTATTTCAAATATAGTAAATTAATTTCTAATAGAAGAAGTAAAGATAATATATATTTAGTTTATAAGAGTATTCTAGATTTATTTTTAGAAGAGGATAGAATCAAAATAGTTAATTTTTTACTTTATTCTTCTAAAATATTAATAATAGTTCCACTTTTTTTCTTCACGGTTTTTTATACGTTTTTAGGATCGTTATATTCTTCAAAAGTGCTAGAAGGCATTTTTTTTAGTGGGTTAATCTGTCTTATTCACACATTTATTTCTTTATATTCAAAGTATGGATATAACAGAGTTTTAATGTTGAAAAAAGACTTTAAATTTGTATTAAGGATTATTTTAAAAGGGAAAGAAAATGCATTCATAATAAAAAAAATTAATTATGAATTGTTTACTAATGTGCTGATTTATTCTATATTCCCTTATTTTTTATCTATATTAATTACATTTTTGTTTATTAATCATTCATTATGGATTTTGTTAGTTGGAGTACTTCTTATTTCATTGAATTATATGTGGAGTGTATGTCTACTAATAATTAAAATGATTGAGATATATGAAAACATAGTTAAGTTATTATTGATTACAACCACTTCAATATATTTGCTGACTTTATTGAGTTCCTTTAATATTAAAAGAATATTTCCAATGGAGTCTCAAAAATTGCAGGGATACTTTCTTGATAATAGTTATCCAGAAATAAATGGACACTGTTTGATATTAATAAGTTTAATACTAATAACTTTGATTTTTTGTTCCCTATTTGTCTATATGATTTTTAAAACAAAAAAAATTATATCCTCAATTTTTATTTCTAAAAATGAAGATGTACATAAAGCCTATAATAATAAAATAGTATATCAACGATTGTTATTAAGAGGATTTTCTTCTAAAAATAAAATACTTTATATAAGAATAGGTAGTATTATAGCAACATTTCTAGTGATAGTTTTTTTTCCTATTTTAAATCATAGTAATAGGATTCCGTTAGCTTTAACAATTCTATTTTTTTGTTATACACCTTCATTATTCAACTTAGTTATTACTTATTACTTGTACGAAGAGATATTACAAAAACCCTTTACTATTACAACATATTACTTCTTGAAAAAATTCCAAAGTAAAAAATATTTATATACGCAAACTATCTTAGCAACATTTTCTCAGTTGCTTATTGTATCACTACCATTACTTACGTTACTTTTACTATATAGACCAATAAATATATTTATAACCATAATTTGTTATTTTGTTGTATTTTTTGTAATAATTACAATTTTAGTTACTCGAATTTATAACTTAGAGAAGTATAACTTTGAAGAAATTAAAGTATTAGATCCTGCTAGTCTAACATCAAAATCATTTGAGAATTTCATTGTTTTCGGAATTCCAATTCTCTATGCAATACCTGTAGTGTCGTTAATTTTAGCGCAACCTAATCTTATTTATGCTTATATGAGCATGATAGGCTATGTTATTTTATTACTATTGTATTGTAGTGTTAAAGTTTATTTATCTCTATTCAGGGGGATTAAAGATGTTAAAGATTCATGAGATGACAAAAGAATATCCAGACACTAAGATTTTTGACAAAATAGATTTAGAAATACCCTCCAAATCCATAGTGACTATTACAGGAAAAAATGGAATTGGTAAAACAACTTTATTAAATATATTGGGTGGGATTTCTAAATTTGAAGGTGACATCCTATTCAAAGGAATAAGTTTAAAAAATGATTACGAAAACTACATTAAACTAACAACATTAATTCCCAATGTTCCTTTTTTATATGAATATTTAACTGTTTCAGAAATGATAGACTTAGTTGCATCTCTTACAGGGAGCACCGAAACAATAGTAGATGAGTTTAAAAATAGAATGCTAATTGATTTAGAACTTACAGAGTTTCAATCAATGCTTATTAAAAATTTATCTTTAGGAACAAAACAAAAAGTAGCATTCATTACAGCGTTTCTAAATTCACCTAAGCTAATATTGATTGATGAACCTTTTGTGAATTTCGACAAACATTCTATGAGCAAAATCCTGAGTTTTATTGAAGAGTATGTTTCACGTACAGAAGCCATTGTAGTTTTTTCAACTCATTCAGAAGAAAAAAAAGTAACTGATATAGTAACTCATAATATTCAAATTAATGGATCGAAAGATATTTATGTATCAGAAGTGAGTGTCAAACATGAAATTTAAAAAATTAGTATTTATTATTTCTGTTTTCGCTGTATTTTTGTATTTTTTAGGTTTTCTTTTTCCTATTCATTTAGAAAAAGAACCTTTGAGCGATAATTTTGGCTTTACAGAATTATTTTTTTACAATTTAAAGACTGAAGTTTTCTCCATACTGCTTGGATGCATTACCTTAGGAGTATATTCAATAACATATTTATTTTTAAACTTTTTTTCCATGGGATCAATAAGCAGCTCTTTAATGAAAGAATCATCTATAATTGATGTTCTTAGCATGTTTGTAGTACATGGTGTCTTTGAAATTCCAGCTATGATTTTAACTGTAGCTTTTGGTATATATATACCTTGGAGAATAATAATAATGTTAAAAAATAAAGAAAAATATATTTTGCCATTAAAATATATGATTAAAATTTTCAACTTAATTTTAATTCTAACAATTTTAGCTGCAACTATTGAAGTTTTCATTACCCCAAAATTAATCTGAGGTGTTTACATTGAAAGTTGAAAGATTAAAAAATGTTCCTTTAATAGCCACTTTAATTTTATTTTTACTAGTGTCATGTTACATACAAATGAATTATGTTAACTCAATAATTCCAGAATACGATAAGTTTATTGAAAGCTTTAGTGATTCCATAAAAAATCTTAAGTTATTAATGTTAATAGTCTCGTTTATGTTTCAAACCTTAATAATGGTGGCCACTATTTGTTTAGAAGTAATATTATTGTATTTGGTTGTAACGTTTTTTTATGGAAAGAAGATACAACTAAGAGATTATGCTCGCCCTGTTATAGTATCAATGCTTTTTGTTTTGATAATTAATATCATAATTTCATCAATACTGTTGCCAACAACAACTGATATTGATACCTTGAAAAAAATAACTTTTCTTTCACCAGTGAATTATGTAATAAAACCTTTATTAGTTTGTTATTTTTTATCTAAAAAAGACATAATACCTAATAAGTTGATAGAATGGATAAAAGTGGGTATAGTGTATGTGTTATTTACATGTATCCCTGGTTTTCTATTACTTCTTTTAATATGATAACTATTTAATATAAATAAAAAACTTTAAGGTTAGAAATATTTTATATTCTAGTTGTTTTAATTTGGAATTAATTGAAAAATAGGTGATTGGGTATTTTAACACAGTAATAAACTATTCTTTCAACAATAAAGGAGGTGTCTAATAATGAGCGAAGAAAAAAGTGGGCTTTTTAAATCGTTAACAAAAAATGGGTTTTTAGGCGGTATTTTCATTGTAATTGTTGGTATTGTTGCACTTATCTATGCAATTGTTTAACTCAATACTGTAGAAACAATATATATCTAGCCGAATTTTTAATAATTTAAAGAATTATTGATCTTTTTTAGTGGCTATTTTGATGCCTTCAGGCATCTTTTTTCAATAGGAATGAAAGCTTCACCTAACTAATAAGATATAAGAGTTTTAAAAATAAAAGACAGAAAAGCTTTTTAAAAGATTTCTTTATAGCTTCCTTTTAACTTAGATAAGTATTAGCTGATTTTGTAATCAGCTAATACTTATCTAAGACTAAATTTGATACGTGATTTTAAACTCACAATTTCCATCCCAAATAATTCTTAAGGAAAAGAATTAAAATGCTACATATCTTCCTAAAATAATCTTAATTACATAAGCAATAGAACTCCACACATCTGGATGCATAATAAGCCATTGAATTAAAGAGTTCAGCCCACCTTTTTGTGCAATAATTAGACTATGTAAGTCAGAGGGACTTAACACCTTACTTAAAGTTGGTAAAAGTTTGGACCAGTATTGTAACAGTAATGATGCGATAGTTTGCATAACAAAACCTCCTAATTGATATATGTTCTATATCTCTATTGTATGGTATATATTGTTATTTTCTTTTAAAGTGTTATATTTACGACTATTAATGATGGGAAACATTGTTTTATTAATGGAAATACCTGTTTTAGTGAAATTTGTTCAAAAGAGTCCACTGAATTTTTTCTGTTTTTAAAATTATTCGATCTATAAAGACTTTTTTATAATGAAAGGAGTGAGAGTACATTTTATAAACCTCTTACTTGTATATTTAAAAAGTAAAGTAAAATGTACTCACTTATCATAATGAAAATTCAGAAATATGATGATAATCTTGTTATACAAAAAAGAAATGAAATATATTTTCTCTCCTTTGGAGATATTTTATATATTGAGCGTTTTGGTAATCTAACTGTCATTCATACCGACCATGAAGAAATTAAAATTCGTTTTTCATTACATAAAATAATTGACTTTTTACCATCATTTTTTTTACGTTCACACAAGTCTTATATTATAAATATGAAAAAAATAAAACAGATGAAGGGATTAGGTAAAGATTCGACAACTTATGAAGCATTTTTCAATGATGAAAAAAGTGCGTTAATAACCAAAGACAAAATCTCTGTGATTCTTCAATAAATATTAAGGTTTTAATAAATTGAGAAAAAAAGTATTCTATAGATATTTTTAATATGTAAAAGTCCTTGGTGTATAGAAGGGCTTTTTTTATATCAATTCTTAGAAGTGTGGTGAAAGAAACAAAAAGGAAAAAATCAGGAATCTTAAAATTGTTGCTGTGGTGATTCATGACCTCAATAAACAAGTCATCATTCCAGAAACAAGCAGAGGGCGTAAATAAGGGAGGGAGGTTGACGGCTATTAGTAGCTACATTGATCTGTCTTCTTTGTTATCCATTGATACAACTATTAACTATAAGAAAATTACTCTTATCAAGAGACTTAGATGAAGAAGGGTATCTAACATTTCTGAAGCCTAGAAACTACCTATATTAATTTATGTTTCTTCAATAAAGCAAGAAGACGATACCAAAGGAAAGAATAAATCAGATACCACTAAGTACTATGATATTTTAAATGTTAAAACCGTAAGTTTTTTAGATGAGTTGTGAAAAAACAACCATTCCATAGGGGAATATCCGTTTTCGTTATTCGATTAAAGCCTTCTAATATAGAAGGCTTTAATCGAGCGTTAAATTGAATTGAATTTTTCAAGTTCTTCCACATAAAGCTCAATAAACCCACAATTAGGGCATACATAACAAGGACTTATACTACTCATCGTATTAGAATTAGGTTTTTCACCTGATTTGTAAATTCTAACGGGAAAACTATCTAGTTTAGCCTCTACCATAACTGTCTTACATTTTGAACAAGTATTCTCCACGAACGTCACCTTCCTACTAATCATTTCTTCATTAATACTTATCATACCTTAAAAAAATAATGCTCTTTGGTTGAATAAGCTCCTTTATATATAATACCATAAAAAGAAATTAAACCCATATCCCTTTAATTTTATACTTTTTAAGAATAAAGGAAGATTAAAAGAACTAAAAGAGGTCTTAAAATATATAAATCAACACAACCTTTACAAAGAAGAAGTTTCTCTTAGTCATTTGGTTTTTATATAATGGAGAAATTACGTCATGAAGCTACTATAGGAGCTTCTTTACAGAAATGGTCAGATAAAATAAGAGATAAGGATAAATAAGTCTCTACACCCTCAAAAGAATCCTTTGCTGATAGGCAAAGGATTCTTTTGGGGGTGTAATTAATTCTTAAGGTCCAAAGTTTTTAAATAGAACATAAACATATATACTAAATAAAACAGCGCATAGGGAAACAAAATGTAACAATAAAAAAAGAAGCTTTTGTTTACCCTTTCGTTTATCTTCAATAAATAGCTCCAAAGACTCCAACCAAAATTAAAATGGTTAAAGCTATCTTGATCAGTATAATAAGAGTACTTGCCATAACTACAATTGATGGAATAAAAGATGCAATTATAATCATATATAGAATCGCAGTAACAACTAAAGAAGCTTCTGATATTGTTGAAGGATTTTTAAAAAATTTTCCCATACAATCTCCTTTCTATCTCTAAAACTGCCTCTTTCACTATTAAAGTAAATGCAAAAACAATGAATATAGAGTAATTAAAAAAAGATTTATATTAAGAATGGTTTACTATAAGACTTTTAAATGAATAGATAATATTCGAATTTACAATATATATAAGAGTAATGGAGATCATATTTTCAGTAAAAATATATTAATCATTACATACCTTGTAGAAAAACTATCTATTTGTCGTCAGATAGAGTAAATGATGAAACTTTATTTTTTATAAGTTTGTTTATACATTTACTCCTTTTCATAAGATACACTGATTTTGTATTTTAGATTAATTTTATGTTATCACAAGTATAGTGACGTTAAATATTTAGAGGTTTTTTGCTTGGTTATCATTAATATAAAAATTTCTTAAAAGGAAAGTAGAAGATAGATTGGTTATGATAAGAAGTAAAACTGCGTATTTTTCTTAGCTAAGGGTTAATTGAAAGGAGTTTTTAAATCATCTACATGTTTGGAATTCCTTTGGACATACTGTTTATGTACCTTTTATGACAATGGTAGTATATAGCAAGGAGGAATTGATATGTTAAATGAAAATCAATCTGTGCAGGAGACAATGGAAAGCTTTTGGCGCACAACTTGCGGAACCTGGGAAAACTGCAATGAATCTACTGTCCGGGCCTTTTTATCACAGTGCGAACAGCATAGCATTGACCCTCAGTTTTGCATGAATTGGATTCAACAGCACAGGGATAAAATCTCAAACTGGTCTGCTGTTTCAGATACAACGCGCGAATGGGTGAATGAACATACTTCTACTGGTTCTCCTGTATCTATGTTTGATCAAAATAGTGATTAAATACAAAAAAGAGCCCCGCGGCTCTCTTTTGTATTCGAAGAGATGGACAATATTTACTCATCTCTATCCAACTTTAGTTAACATGATGTGAGTTCGAGGCACTAAACATAATTAATTCATTCTTTAGTAATTATAAAAATATTTTCACTTCAAGAGTGGGTGCTGCTTACAATGCTCAATATAAAAATCATCAATCTTTTTAAAGATTTTTTGAATAGTTGAAGACGAGATAAAAGGGTTTAATAAAACTGCCCTCAACCAACGTTTTCTTCTATAAGTAGGTAAGGATAGAAACACCTGCTGATCTTTTAATAAAAATTGTTGCAACTTAAGGTTTAATTGATCTTGATGTTTTTGGTCATACTCGTTTAAAAGTAGCCTAAAACAACATATATTGGTATCTGGTTCACCTGATAACTCCAAATAAGGTCGTTTCTTTACTTGTCTTGTAAATTCTTCAACGAGTGTGAAGCCTCGATTTATTAGATCTTCATATCCCTTTAAACCAATATGCTGAAGAGATAGATATAACTTGAGGATATCGGCATGTCGAGTGCCTTGAACGCTTATTTCTCCCAAATTAGTAAAGTCTGTTTCATTCATATAAGGTGCTGAAATACGAAAGTCTGTTTCCAACAAATCATGGTTTTTAAATAAAACCATTGCGCATGTTTTGGCAACATACATCCACTTTTGTGGATTGAATGTAATCGAATCTGCTTGCTCGATCCCCGCGAGGAGTGTCTTACGTTTTTCTGAAAAGACAAGTGCTCCACCATAAGCTGCATCTACATGAAACCAAATTCCGTATTTCTTTGTTATTTCTGAGATAGGCACTAAAGGATCAATGCTACCTGTAACAGTCGTTCCTGCCGTAGCTACAACCGCAAAAGGTTGCTTTCCTTCTTGAATGAGAGTAGTAATCTTTGTTTCTAAGTCTTTCGTATCCATTTGGGAATTAGGATTACTTTTTACAGGAATGACACTAGATGTGCCTAGCCCTAGTAGCATGGCAGCCTTATGTAAAGAAGTATGGCTTGCTTCTGAAACCAAAATGACAGGTTGCTTTGTTAACGAAGTTAGTCCGTTTTCTTTTACTTGGAGGATAGAATTCCGTGCAACTGCCAGAGCCTGAAGATTAGCAAGGCTGCCACCACTTGTTATAACTCCTCCAGCATTTCGTCCTAAACCAAACATCTGAGTAAACTGTTGAAGTACTTGAACCTCCATTTTAGAAAAGACAGGAGACATTTCAAGACTCAGCATATTGTTATTAAGGACAGTTGTTACAAACTCACTCAAACAAGAAATTAACGTAGGAATGGAGTCCATATGCCCCATATACCTTGGGGTTAAAGGATTCATAGAGTGCTTTAATATGCTCTCTAACTGTAATAGAAGCTCTTCTGTAGGAATACCATCTGAAGAAAATTCATTAAAGAGTTTTATCTTACATTCAGGTGAAAGAGGGGGATGATCTCCTGAATTGCTTGCATAATCAACTACCAAATTTATTACTGCATCAATAAGTATCTTGACTTCCTTAACATTTTTGCCGTTTGGATCAATAAAGGAATCAGTTGGAAGAACGTCTATTTTCATTATCATCACACTTCTTTCCTATTAGTCTAATTATTCTAACAATAAAAGGAAGAAATGTGTATACCATATACAAAGTTAGTTAACGTAATGTGCGTTATCAGTAGAAAAAAGGGAACCTGTATATAAGAGGTTCTCTTTAAATTAAAATGTGTGATTATCTAAATTCAAAATATATCTCATTAGCTATATTATCTTTACCTTCTTGAATGATCTGGACAATAAAATCTTTAAGAGTATCATAGTTTTCTATTACTTTTTTTGTTCTAAAATCAACTTCTAATACCTTTTCATCCTTATCCATTACATAATAAGTATTTTTCACCAAAGAATCCGCAAAGATGAAATGTTCTTTAGGTGTACGCTTTCTCAAATGTATCTCTTGAATATCTTGTACATCAACAGTAGAACGTACCTGTTCTTCAATAGTTAATCCCTTATAGCTATCTAGTTCTCTTCCACCCATCCTTAATAGATCAAATAAATAACAGCCATTATAGGAAGATAAAAACTCTTTATATGTCACGGGAAAATTTCGGCCTACTCTTAATTCAAACTTTTCAATTTCTTCTTGAGTTAAACCAGGATGTAAATGAGTATGCCAACTACCTTCAATTTCTCCATATAGTACTGTTTGTGTTCGTAATTTCTTATTATCATCTTGATATATTTTTTTTATTTCTTCTTCTAGGAACTCGTACATTATCATCACCTCTATAATCTAATTTTAAATCTTTCAAGGTGAATAGGATATACAAATTTAGTTAACATAATGTTTTTTATCGGAAACCAATTAGTTTTTCCCTAAATTAAAACCAATGTTTGTTCATTTCATTTAAGAACTCTTTAGTAATAGAAAATCCAGAGCTTTGACCTATTATGGAATCAATCTCACAATAGGGACAAAGAGCTGTGCTCTCATTACTATCTATCCATTCTTTAATTTCAGATGGATGAAATATTTCTAAACAGTAAAAACAGCCACATAAACTATCTTCTTCTAGGCTTTCTTTGTTATCACTACAGAAACGATGGGCAGCTTTCACGATATTTTGCATATTATTCTCCTTACCCTTCCAACTCAATTAGTTTTGATAATCGCTTTAATAGAACTTATCCACCATATACAGATGTAGCTACCATAATCAGCATTCTAGGAACAAGTAAGTGGAATTATAACGGTTTCCATTTCGAATCTTTTATATCAAATTTATTTGGAGTTCTTACAAACTTTAAACTTCCCTTATCACAAGCTCCGTACTTTA
>Ga0268252_1001115_pt1 | contig 15842 bp, 14 predicted proteins | sample AgamicMgSfrz_FD_200244 | JGI IMG/M metagenome (GOLD analysis project Ga0268252, IMG submission 200244) | Agave microbial communities from Guanajuato, Mexico - Mg.Sf.rz (v2) (version 3) | ecosystem: Host-associated > Plants > Phyllosphere > Phylloplane/Leaf | place: Guanajuato, Mexico | collected... | reverse complement strand
AGGATATGTTTCTACCATATGACGTACAAAATTACTTCCAATAAAACCTGCTCCACCAGTTACTAAAATATTCATGATTGAGTCACTCCCAAGTAAAATTATTATCTGCTTCGGCTAAAGTTGGATGTTTTGTATCTTTGTCGGAGAGTACTGGATTATTAAACGGCCAGTCGATATTTAAAGCCGGATCATTCCAAGCAATGCCTCTATCATGCTCTGGCGAATACAGCTCGTCTACTTTATATTGTACCTCGGTATTTTCTACAATCGTACAAAATCCGTGTGCAAAACCTTTTGGTACTAAAAGCTGACGTTTGTTATCTGCTGATAAAATAAATCCTTGCCATTCTCCGTATGTAGGCGAACCCTTTCGAATATCCACAATAACATCATAAATCGCACCTCTTGTTACACGTACAAGTTTAGTTTGTGCTTTGTCATTTAGCTGATAATGCATGCCTCGCAAAGTGCCTGGTTGCTGAGATAATGAATGGTTGTCTTGAATAAAATCCATATCAATTCCATTTTGTTGAAACAATTCTTTATTATAGCTCTCTGTAAAGAAACCTCTATGATCACCAAAAACCTTTGGTTCAATCAAGACTGCGTCTTCAAATTTTGTTTTTATAATATTCATGCTTTTCCACCTACTAATATTTTTTCTAATGCACTTTGGTTCGCTAAACGTAGCATGTATTGGCCATATTCGTTTTTCTTTAAGGGCTCAGCCAGCTGAACAAGTTGTTCTTTTGAAATGTATCCTTTTCTAAATGCTATTTCTTCTAAGCATGCTACTTTTAAACTCTGGCGCTTCTCCACAGTTTCAATAAACGTAGACGCTTCTAATAACGATTCATGAGTACCTGTATCAAGCCATGCAAAACCACGTCCTAGCAGTTCTACTTGGAGCTTGCCACGACGCAAATATTCTTCGTTAACTGAAGTAATTTCTAATTCTCCACGCTCTGATGGTTTAATAGATTTTGCAATTTCCACTACATCATTATCGTAGAAATAGAGGCCTGTAACAGCATAAGTTGATTTTGGAGTTGCAGGTTTCTCTTCAATAGAAATAGCTTTACCCTTTTCATCAAATTCTACTACACCAAAACGTTCAGGGTCTTTAACATTATATCCAAACACTGTAGCCCCTTCAGAACGGTTTGCTGCACGCTCTAATGTTTTTGTAAATCCGTGACCATAGAAAATATTATCTCCCAAAATAAGTGCCACTGATTCATTTCCAATAAATTCTTCACCAATGATAAATGCCTGTGCTAGCCCATCAGGCGATTCTTGTACTTCGTAGCTTAAATTAATACCTAAATCTTTCCCATCTCCAAGCAACTGTTCAAAACGAGGAGTATCCGTAGGGGTGGAGATAATTAATATATCTTTTATACCAGCTAACATCAATACAGATAATGGATAATAAATCATCGGTTTGTCATAAATCGGAATTAATTGTTTCGAAATCGATCTTGTAATAGGATACAATCTAGTACCACTGCCACCTGCTAATATTATGCCTTTCATATTTCCAGCCCCTTTATTAATTCTTTAAGAATAACATCTCATATTCATGAATAATTTTCTCCCATGAATATTCACTAAGAATACGCTGTTTAGCTTTCTTTGACATTAAATTAATTGTATCGATGTTATATAAATCTGCTGAATCTACTAAGTTTGCTAAATTACCTTTATCTTTATTAAAGTAGACTGCACCTTCAGCACCTACTTCTTTGTTAAAGACAACATCTAGTAGTAAATTGAGTCTAGTAGATGCAAGTGCTTCAAGTAGAGAAGGATTTGTTCCTCCTACTTCATGGCCATGAAAATAGCCATATGCTTGTTCACGAATTTTTTGAAGCAATTCTTGATCATATACTGTTCCAACAAACTTGATACGTGAATCTTGGTTAAAGTTTGTACGTTTTAAAAGTTCTTCATAAAAGCTATTTTGCTCTACATTTGAAATAATAACTAAGTCTTTTTTCGAGTTAGATGCCATAAACTCTCTAATCATTAGTTCATAATTATTTTCAGGTACGAAGCGACCAACAATTAAATAGTATTCAAATGCTTCAACACCATTTTTTTGATACCATTCAGTTAATTTGCTAGAAGTACTGCTTAATGGTGCCTCCTCTACTGTCGCACCATACGCAATAAAAGTGGTCTTTGGAGAATAACGTTGATAATCTTTTTGTATGTAATCTTCTATTCCTCTAGAATCGCATACTAATAAATCTGCATGTTTAACCATGAGGCGTTCAGAAAGTTTCCAATACTGTCTAATATAATAATTCCATTTACTGCGCTTCCACTCATGTCCGTCAGGATTCACAAATACTTGGACGCCTATTTTTTCAAGAGCTCTTTTGTATTGAGCGAAGAAAGGACCGATTCGGCAAGCCAGTACATATACTATTGAATTAGTAAGCTTCTTTTCTTTTATATAATTTAAACACTCTTTCAAGCTTAAAATATCATATAAGACAGCTTTAGCACTTCCGATATTAGGCACTTTCACATTAAAGCAGCGAACATTGTTATGATAAAATTCTTCGTTATCCTCAGCCATGCAGGAAACATGATAAGCTATTTCTTCACTGACTTTCATTTTTGTTAAATATTCAACAAATGTTTCAAATCCTCCATATTTGGCTGGAATTCCTTTAGAACCAATAATAAATACATTTTTCATGTTACCGTGCTCCTATTACTTTCTCATATAGTCGTTCTATTAAAATTTGGTGAGTCTCTATAATATGAGGAAATGCAATATCCTTAATATTTTTATTTACATTTCGCAATATCTCTCTGTTATTAATTATGGTATTGATATATGAAGCCATTTCGTGCTTTTCGGGTTCTACAATAAAGCCTGTAAGTTTATCTTTTATAACATCCTTAAATCCTACATTATTTGAAGTCATTACTGGTATACCATACGAAAACGCTTCTAAACCTATGAACCCAAAGGTTTCCATCCAAGTGCTTGGAATAATTAACAAATCTGTTTTTTTGAAAATTTCAGGTAGATCTTCATAACTATACTTTCCATTTAATGTAATATAATCACTTAATTCCCCTATCTCTGAAAGAGAAGAATTTCCAAAAACATTTAGCTTCCAATTACTTTGCTCCTGTTTTAATAGAATTTTCAAACTATCCACTAACAAAGGAAAACCTTTATATTCATCCAAAGGACCCAAAAATGTTAAGTTTAACTGTTTACCATGGTAATTTTTAAGCACTCGGAAGTCTTTGATATGTGAATGGGTAATAGGAATAACATCACCTGAGAGGCTTAAATATTTTTTAAATTGTTCTTCAGCTATTGAACTGTTAAAGTGAAAAAAGTCTACTTTTTTTAACATTGAAATATAATATTGTCTTAATTGTCTATAATTTACGTTTTGACTAATCCGAAGATTATTAACTTTTTTCTTACTTGTGTTTTTATAAATATTTTTTTTTCTAACTCTTAATTTTTTCACTATGTTACTATCTTTAATCTTTTTATATGAATGAGATTGCATTAAAAAGATTAAAGGTAAACTATAAGCAGTAGTATTACAAATATTGCATGATTCACCATCTTTGTAATCATTACATATCTGTCCCTTTTCATTGACTAAATTCACTTTTGGACATATACCAAAATAATCATGCGTAGTAAAAACTATTTTTATATTCATTTTTTGGGCTTCATCTAAAAATTCTGTATGCACTCCCATCAAGGTATGTAAATGAATTACATCTGGTTGTATTTCCTCTAAAAATTCTGTATATACTCTTGGATCTTTTAACTCCTTGGTAAAAGAATTTACTTCCTTTATTCCATTTAACAGAGGGATAGGTAAAGGGTTACACAACTCATATACTTTAACATTGTTGTAGCACTCATTCTCTTTAATAACAGTTTTACGTCTAGGTGTAAAATGTCCAGGATAAAGTAGATAAACTTCATGTTTCTGCACTGTTTGCTCAACCATCAAGTCGACTGAGTATTTTGTTAGTCCACCAGTCCTATACGGTGGTAAGCCCAGAGTGTAGTGTAAAATTCTCAAAACTTATCACCTCACTTTACTTTCTAAAAAATTAATTATTGATTCAACTTGTTTTTCTCTAGAGTACAATTCTCTATCAGAAAAATCATAGTGTGCTTGTGTAATCTTTATTAGTTTGTCACGAACATCCTCGGAGTTATGATTAGCACATTCACCATATTTAGGTTCTAAAAATCTTTTCAACTCTGGATCCTCTGTAACTGCGATAATTGGCTTACATGCCCCTATATATTCAAATGTTTTTCCAGGTATTGCATAATTACTTCCTGTTTTATGAGTTATAATAACTGAGACATCACAATTTTTCAGATAATCTAAAGCCTTTTCGTGAGGTACTACTCCTACTATATTGATTTCTATTTCTTTAATCCCCAAAATCTTACTAATATCTTCATAAGCTTCATTATCAATAACCCCTACTATATTAAAAACGACTTCAACTCCAGTTTTTTTATAAAAAAGGATTAATCCCTTAATAAAATCCTTAACATTTCTTCCCTTATAAATAGAACCAATATGTGCAAAAGTTAATTTCTTTTTATTTTTTATACATCCCTCATACTGGCATGATAAGAAATTATCTCCGTAAAACCCATTTCTTATCATTTGTATGTCTACATTACCTTTTGAAAGTTTTTTATAGTAGTCGGCAATAGTTGTAGTTAAAGCGATAATACCATCAGAATAGTTAATCATTGTTTTTTCAGCTTTTTTTAATATAGTAGTAGGGTTCCCTTCGCCAATATTATGATTTAAAATATCGCGTACTTCTACTATTATTACAATATGAGGGAAGTTTTCTTTAATAAATTTCATAATATATATTACGTAGATATCAGGTACAGTTACAAAAATATAGTCTATTTTCGTGCTCGAAAGTAACTCAAATAAATTTTGGTAAAACTCTTTATTATTTTTGTTAAACAAAGTATTACTAAATTTGTAACTTCTCCATATTTTTAATAAAAATTTATTTCTTAACCACTTCTCTAATAACCCTTTTTTGTTTTTTTGTTCTGATAGTTGGTTTGAAAATTTCGAATCAATGGTTGTATATTTCAAACTAAAATCTGAGTAAAGACTTGGTTGGGACCCGTACTTAAAGTCGTTTACTATATATAATTCATACAATGCTTCTAAATGTTTCATAATTTCTGAGAAACGCACAGAGGCAACAACAGGCTGTCCTTCGATAAAATCAGAAATTATCATAAGCTTTTTCAATAGCAATTCACCCTAACTTAATTAATTCTTTAGATTTCTTTATTTGTTCATATTGTTTTCTGCTATACAAAGTTTTTAAAGGCATTATGCATCACTTATCTCATTCTTAAATTACTGATATTTTTATTGTAGGGATATGTCCATATCACACCGTATATTATCCAATTTATTGGATTAGTAAAATATCCCCCTCCTATTTGATACAACAAAATAAATAAGAGCATTGGTAGTTGAAAAGTAATACTTGTGAACTTTATTTTGTTAATTAATAAAGTTATAAATAGAATAAGCGCTATTAGGCATATAATGCCACCTTCTGCTATAAAATACATAAACGAATTTGAAATAACATCTACTAGACCATATGCTGAAAATTTATTCCTTATATAATCTGTATTCAAATTTCCAAAACCAACTCCTACACCATACGTATCTTTCAACATCTCTTTCATTACTGTGAAACTAGTATTAAATCTATACGATGTAGAAGAATCCTTCCCATTTACAATATCAGTTACCCTTTGAAAAAAACCACTATTTTGAAGGTCACCCAAGACACCGCTCAAAATAATTAAGCATAAAATCAGTAATGATACAAATATTACTTTGTTAGACATATGTTTCATTATGTAAAGAGAGATTAAAATAAACAATGATATAAGAAGGTATATCATTCCTCCTAAACCAGCTGACATAAATAGTATTATAGAATTAGTTAGAATAAAGAGAAAAGTTATAATTCTACTTTTGAAGTTTTTCTGGTAAAAAAATAAGTTAAACAGAACAATGATAATAATTGAAATATGGAAAGATAGTTCACTCGGCTCTACATAAAAATACTTTAATCTATTCTTTGCATATATATTTGCTATATCATTTAACCTCCATAATAATTCACTTTTAAAAGCTAAACTAATAGGAAGTAAAATTAGGTAAAAAGCTGATATTATATAAGAAATTTTACTTAACTTTTTTAATAGATAGTTCTTTTCTATTAAATAAATTAATATATAGATATTAATTGAAAATTTAAATATATAAACCACTAACTTAGTTAAGTTAACATATTCTAATGAGAATATTTGTAGTGCAGCATATAAAATTAAGAAGTATATAAAAATAAATAGTCTAAACCTCATTTTTTTCTTAGACAAGAACAACTCTTTAATTATTACAAACACAAAAAAAACATAGAATAAATCTATATTGGAATCGAAAAATTGATGAAATATATATAGAAGGCTTAAAATAATTTCCATTACAATCCTCACAAAAACTGTATTTATTTGATGTATCAACTAATACTAAACACCTAAAATGTATGCATTTATTTAATGAAAACTTATTACAAATAAAATTAATTTCATTTATTAATATATTTTTTATTAAAAAATATATTATTTATAATTATGGTGGCTAAATAGGAGATTACAGTTGCCAGAGCTACTCCATACATTGCATAGTACTTGATAAGTAAAAAGCTAAGAACTATATTAATGCTTACAGAAAAAATACTAATGTAAAAATTGACATCTGATCTTCCCACTGCCATTAAAACAATTCCTTTTGGAGAATAGAGACTCCAAAATACAAAACCTATTAATAATATTTCAAAATATCCTACTGCACCAATATATTCTTCACCAAATACTAAAGGAAGTATAAATGGAGCTGTTATTGCCGCTATAAGAGAAAGAGAAACTGCAATCATAAAATTTCGTTTATAATAATCTTTCAAAGTTCTTAAAACTGCTTTCTTGTCTTCTGAAACTTTAGAGATTTTAGGCACCATAATTTGCCCTAGTGTAGATGGAATCATCATCATGGTGGAAATAATTAATTGCGCTATACTGTAGTAACCTATTAACTTGGAATCTGTTATCAATATATTAGCAATGATAAGATTGGTATTTAAAAGTAGTACTCCCAATAAATTGGCTCCAAAAGCATATAAACCTATTCCAAAGATTTTACTAATTCGTACTCTAGAAAATTTCGTTTTTAATATATTGCTTACTTCTTTTTTTATAAAAGGGAGTATAATCAAAAAAGTGATGAGATTCAAAATTACTAGTGAATAAACATACCCTTTCATCCCTAAAAAAAACGCACATAAGGTACTGAAGATAACAATAACAACCTTCGAATAAGATTGCAGTAAGGACATCCTCTTTATATTTTGCTGTGCTTGAAAGTACACAACAATTAAATTGGTAGCACTTAAGAAGGGAACTAACAAAACATAAATTTTTAATATACTATCAACCTTTAATATATCGCCTAATAAAAATAGCTCCACTAATATCACTAGAGCAATTGAAGAAACAATAGTAATTATAAAACTAATATTGAAAATATTTATTTTCTCTTTCTCAATATTGTCTTCTGAACAAAGTTTTAAAACTGCTGTATTTAATCCCAAAGATGCAATAATAACAATTATATTCAAATAGGATTGCATCACCTTAATAGCCCCTATTTCTTCCACATCTAGAATTCTTGTTAAGAAAACCTGTCCTCCAAAGCCAGCTATTTGAATCAGAAGGTTCGCAGATAAAAGATGAAAAAAGCCTATTTTCCCAGCATAATGTATGTTTTTGATTAATTTTTCTTTAATTACGTTCACATTAAACCTCTCTCGTAGCGAGTAGTATCGATCATATTAATTACTTAAATATTAAATAACTTTTCATATAGATTATTCATATTAACAAAATAATCTGATTGGTTAATTTCTTTCACACGTTTTAAATAGTAAGGATAATTATTGAAGACTTCACAGAATTGTGTATATAAAGACTCTTCGTTTCTTGATAAAAACAATGTTGCACCTAATGGTCTTTCACAAACATCGCTCGCAATTGCGGGTATAGATGCAAAAATAGCTTCAGCTACAGAGACTCCATAGCTATCAGTATTAGTAGGCCTTATAAACAAGTTAGATCTCTTTAATAAAGGATAAAGTTCAGTATTATTTACTTCATACAAATAAATAAAATTTTCTAAAGAATAATTTTTAATCCTCGTTTTTAATTCTTTATAGTAATTTGTTTCTTTTTCTGTTTGCTTATGACTCTCCAAAACTGCTATTAATAGTTGAACATTATATTTATTATGGTTCACAATTCTATTCATTAATTCAATCAACATATCTAAACCATATAAATCTTCATTGTTATGGAATCTAATATTCCCATTGGCAGTTATTAAAAATTCACTTTTTTGAACATATTCTTGTAACTTTATAGGAAAAGCAGCAAACTCGCCTTCTTCTTCAGAAGGTTGAATATAACTTTGTATTGTTTCTATTTTATTAGAATCAACATATTTACAGAGTTTTGAATATTCATTCGGACCTACGCATACAAATTGATCAATTCTTTTTATAGAATATCTAAAAAGAATCTTTTCCACATAATTATACTCAGATGGCTCATCTCTAAAACTATGATAACTGAGCACTGTTTTAGTTTTTAATCTAAAGAATCTAGAGATAAAAATAATTAATGAAATTAGTTTGAAATTTCTATCATGAAAATGAAAAATATCATATTTTTCTTTGAAAATATAAAAAAGAATACTCTTAACTTTTCTTATTTTAAATTGGTTTAGATTTTTCACCTTCCCATTATAATATATATGAACTAATTTATTATCTTGAATTAGCTTTTTTGCAAGCCTTTTAATATGAATAGACCTTCCCCCATAAGGAGGAGGGTATGGACCAAATAAAGCTATTTTCTTCATTAATTCCCTTCCATTTCCATACCTCAATTAAATTTCAAATTAATATTGGTATATCTCTTAAACTCTACAACTACCCTCTTACTTGGTGTTTTGATACCATAAGAACCAGATACATAACTATCCATCACTTGAAAATTATCAATCTTATTTATAGTTATAATAGTACTATTCTTCATTAAGATAAGTTTATTATCAGTAAATGTATAATTGACGTCCGGTGCTAGATGAAATATTGCCTGTGCAATTATATTATTTTCCCCGATGAGCTCATCATGTATAGACAGATAATTTTCTTTTAATGAAAAACTTCTCTGATGAATTACATTATGTTTTTTTAAATATCCCACATGCTTACCTAAAAAGAAATTCTTTTTAAAATCAATACATTTGGAGTATGTTTGTTCTTTCATGTAAAATAAGTTCTGATCATCAAAATCATTTTGCTCACTTCTCCCAATTTGTACAGTATTATGCATTTCTGTGCTACGAAACATATTTCTCATTCTAAAATTTCCTGTATAAATATATGAACCTGGATCTACTATGAAATCTTCTCCGTCTACAGTTAATTCGAAACTTAATTGATCATTATGACTGTGGACTCCATCTCCTCTAAATGACAATTCTCCACACCTAATTAAGCAATAAACTCTTTTATTTCTTAGGATGTAGTATCCACCATCCTTATAACTAGTAGAAATTAATAAAGGATAATTAATAGGTTCCTCATCTTTAGTTCTATAGTGATGGAATATCCATAGAGTATCTTCTTCATAGTCTTTGCCGCAATAACTAAAATCATTTCTGTTGAATAGTGTTCCAGCAATCCCTAAAAGATGACGAAAATCATTTTTTATCCAACTTTTATAACTTGAAAGAATTAATAATCTTCCATCGTCTGCATCTCCAATTATAGGGGCAAGACCATTTGGTTTTGTGATATCTAGCAAGAATCCACACATTTTTTCAAGCCTTGTCATGTATCCATTTGTAAAATGAATACCATTTTTATTACATATAATAGTAGTTATTAAAAATAGCTCTGTGACTAACCTATGATAAGAAGTAGATGCCTCATAGTTTGTCCCATCCTCGTTATTTTGAATAAACATTTCTTTCTCTAATTCTTCAAGTCCGTATTCTAACCATCTTTTGTGATGCTTATTTCCCTTTAAATTCTTAACATTAATTGATTGAAAATAAATCCCTAACCAAACTAATCCTACTATGTTAGACAAATAATGGTTTCCTGTATAGGAACCTTTATTTTCCAAATTATTCATAATATACTTCCCGTGTGAATATAATGAACTATTATATTCATTCCAAAAACTTTCATCTAAGACTGTGGAGCTTTGAAAAAAAGAGTGGACAGCAATCCAATTTACAGACCGAATAGCAACATCCATAGTACAAGTCCAGTTGACAGACATCTCAACTGGATTTTTCTTTATCCAGTCTTCTACTTGTTCTTTGAACTCATAAGCATATTTCTCATCTTTGGTTATGAAGTAAGCTTTTCCTAAAGTGAAAAAATGTTGAAATCTGGATAATTCCCATGGGATTTTAACATCAGCGTCGTTAGTTAAGTCAACAGTTCTGATAAATTTATAATATTTATTATCCCAGATAAAATTTGACTTAAAGTCTTTATTCCAAGGAATGCTCGATCCCAAATAAGTCTCTCGAGACCCTAATAAATTGAAACGATGATTGCAAATTTCATTTGCTTCTTCTAAAATTTGCTGTTCAATTTTTAATTCCTTAATTCTGGTATAAAGAAGATTTTCTTCTGAAGAATAAAATAAAAAGGTTGATTTTGTTGTGAAATTTTCAAAGTACTTAGGGTTTATATTAATTGGATGTAACTTAATTACTTGCCCTCTTATTTTATAATATACAGTTTCATAAATCTTAATAGCTATTTTTGTAATTGCTTGCCTTAAAGAAAGCTTTCTTAAATTATTCCATTTTCTTTTAAGTTGCTCCATATCTTCTCCTATACGAGCACCTTTTCTATCTCATTAGTTTCTTGTAATAAGATTCCTCTTGTATCTACAACTATTTTATTAGCTAAAGAGCTTTTCTCAATAAGCTTGAAACAATCATGATCAACTAATACTAGTATTATGTTAGCATCTTTAATTGCCTGTTCCACATTTAATAAGTGCATATTTAATTCTTCCAATACACTTGGTAATTTATTTATATGGGGCTCAACTATATATAAATCTTTAGTAAAAGTGTAAGAAAGTTCTTTAACTATTTCAACTGCAGGACTTTCTCTCAAATCATCAATATTTGCTTTAAAAGATAACCCTAAACAGGCAATTCTCGGTTTATCAATGTTTTTAGTTAATTCCTTTACCTTGTTGACAACATAATGAGGTTTAAAGTCATTGATTTTACGAGCCGTATGGATAAGTGGTGATTGATTCGGTACAGCGTCCACAATAAACCATGGATCTACAGCAATACAATGTCCACCTACTCCTGGTCCTGGTTGTAATATATTTACACGTGGATGATGATTTGCCAAATCAATCAATTCCCACACATTTACACCTAAGGTATCACAAATCATTGAAAGCTCATTAGCAAAAGCAATATTTACATCTCGAAACGAGTTCTCTGTTAACTTAGCAAGTTCAGCAGTCCTTGAGCTTGTTTGTAACACTTTTCCTGTAACAAACATTTTATAAAATTCTACTGTTTTATCAGTAGATTCCTTATCAATTCCGCCTATAATACGATCATTCTCTACTAATTCTCTTAGTATGTGTCCTGGCAATACTCTTTCTGGACAATGTGAAATATAAATACGGTTCTCTTCATTACCCACTGTTAAATCATTACATTCTTCTAGAATCCATTCTGCAATTTTCTCAGTAGTTCCTACTGGACTTGTTGACTCTAAAATCACTAAATTTCCTGGTTTAATATAAGGAACGATGGCTTTTGTAGCTTGCTTTACATAAGTTAAGTCAGGTTTGTGATTTTCTTTAAAAGGCGTAGGGACTGCCAAAATATAAATATCGGCTTCCTCTGGCACGGTAGCCGCCACTAATTTTTTGTTTTCTACAACCTCTTTTACTAACGTATCTAAATCGGGTTCGTAAATATGTATTTTTCCTTTATTGATTAATTCAACTGCCTGTTTATTTACGTCCACTCCATGTACTTGAAAACCTTTACTGGCTAATACACTTGCTGTAGGTAAGCCTATATATCCTAAACCAATCACACAAATTTTTTTCATTATCTATACCCTCTTTTTCTCTTAAATGATTAATAAGCACTATTAGGAAATAACATACATTTTACAGTCTTAAATATAATATGAAGATCAAATACGAAAGTTCGTTTTTGAATATATTGTAAATCTAATTCCACCATTTCCTCAAAGCCTATATTATTTCTTCCACTAACTTGCCACAACCCTGTACATCCAGGGGTTACTAGTAATCTCTGTTTTTGATATGGTGTATATTCCTTTACTTCTCGAGGTAAAGGCGGTCTAGGACCGACTAAACTCATATCACCTTTTAAAACATTCCATAATTGAGGCAGTTCGTCAATACTTGTTTTTCTAATAAAGCGACCTATCTTAGTGATTCGTGGGTCATTTTTCATTTTAAACATTGCCCCAGAGACTTCATTTTGTTCAAGTAAAGATTCTAATAGTTCTTCAGCATTTGAAACCATGGATCTCATTTTGTACATATCAAATTCTGTCCCATTCTTTCCTACCCTTTTTTGTCTAAAAAAAACTGGACCTTTAGGATCTTCTATTTTGATAGCGACAGCAATAAGGATAAATAACCACGATAGTAGTATTATTCCAAACAATGATCCCATTACATCTATAAATCGTTTAGTAACTATATAATTTTTTCTGTTTGAAACAGAAATAGTTCTAGTTGTAATGTATATTTTAGAAGCACTGCTATTTTGTTGTGATTGCACCATGCAAACACTCCTCCTATTTATGAATTCATTTTAACTTTTTCTAACAAACGTTCCATGATAGGGAGCAGTTGTTCACTCAATTCTTCTTGCTGCAATGCAAATTCCAAGGTTGTTTCTATAAAGCCTAACTTCTCTCCAACGTCATAGCGACGTCCTTCAAAATCATAAGCATACACATGCTGGATTTCATTCAATTTTTGAATAGCATCTGTTAATTGAATTTCTCCACCAGCGCCAATTTTTTGTTCTTCTAAAAATTTAAAAATCTCAGGTGTAAATATATAACGTCCCATTATTGCTAGATTGGAAGGTGCTGTGCCGGCTACCGGTTTCTCCACAAATGTGTTTACTTGATGACGACGACCCTTATTTAAAATTGGATCAATGATTCCGTATCTATGAGTTTGATTATCAGGTACAGTTTGTACACCAATAACTGAAGATAGTGTTTGTTCATATTCATTCATTAATTGACGCAGACATGGAATTTCAGCTTGTACAATATCATCTCCGAGTAACACAGCAAAAGGCTCATCGCCAATAAAGTTCCGCGCACACCATACAGCATGTCCCAGACCTTTCGGTTCCTTTTGCCTAATATAATGAATATCTACATTAGAAGATTGACGAACCTTTTCTAATATCTCAAATTTCTCTTTTTCTAATAAGTTTTGTTCAAGTTCAGGAGCATAATCAAAATGATCTTCAATTGCACGTTTTCCTTTACCTGTAACAATAATAATATCTTCAATTCCTGACTGAATTGCTTCTTCTACAATATATTGGATAGTTGGCTTATCAACAATTGGAAGCATTTCTTTTGGCATCGCTTTTGTAGCTGGTAAGAATCTTGTCCCTAAACCAGCTGCTGGAATAATTGCTTTTCTTACTTTTGACATATAATAATCCCTCATTTCCACCTAGTTGAAATAACTTTTTATAGCGTCTGCAATGCGTTCTGAAGCTCTTCCATCACCATAAGGATTGGATGCCTTAGACATAAGATTATACTCGTCTTCATTCTTTAATAACTCATCTAAGAGACTATAGATTGTTTCTTCTTCGATACCAGCAAGTTTTAACGTTCCAGCTTCAATCCCTTCTGGACGTTCTGTAGTATCACGCATCACCAAGACTGGCACCCCTAGTGATGGTGCTTCTTCTTGAATTCCTCCTGAATCAGTTAAGATTATATGAGCTCTAGAAGCAAAGTTATGGAAGTCGACTACTTCAAGTGGCTCAATTAGGTGTATTTGAGAGTTTTCACCTAACACTTCGTTAGCAATTCCCCTCACTACTGGATTCAAATGTACAGGATAAATGACTTGTATATCATCGTTTTCTTCCACAATTCTTTTAATTGCTCGAAACATGTTACGCATCGGTTCACCTAAATTTTCTCGACGATGAGCCGTTAATAACAATAAACGATCATTTCCAAGGTGTTCCAACATAGGGTGTGAATAATCTTCTAAAACTGTCGTATTTAAAGCATCTATTGCTGTGTTTCCTGTGATAAATATAGTTTCTTCACTTTTATTCTCCGCTAAAAGGTTAGCAGCAGATTTTGAAGTTGGAGCAAAATGCAAATCTACAAGAACACCTGTTAATTGGCGATTCATTTCTTCAGGGTACGGAGAATGTTTGTTCCATGTACGTAATCCTGCTTCAACATGCCCTACTTTAATTTGATTATAAAAGGCAGCCAAGCTAGCTATAAATGTTGTTGTAGTATCTCCATGAACCAATACAATATCTGGTTGGACTTCTTTCATGACTTCATTCAGACCTTTTAATCCGCGAGTAGTAACATCCATTAATGTTTGACGGTCTTGCATAATATTCAAATCATAGTCTGGAACAATATTAAATGCGTTTAGTACTTGGTCTAGCATTTGACGATGTTGTGCTGTTACTACTACAATAGAATCGAATTCGTCACGCTTGTTTAACTCAAGTACTAGGGGTGCCATTTTTATAGCTTCTGGTCGCGTTCCAAATATAGTCATTACCTTAATCTTACTTTTAATCATTAAGTCACCTTCCTACAATCTATTCTCTACCTAGCGCTAAATCCTAAAGTATGCATCAAAATAAATGCTTAAGAAGTAACTATTAATAATATAGTTACTTCTTAAGCATTTATCTTTAAATGATTGGGCATTTAACCCTCCCTCACACCATACTTTTGACAACAGAGTGTCTAAGGCTCAAATTACACCCACAGTACAGCCGAGTACCTCCTTGGATAGCGGCAAGGAGATATCACCGTTAACATTCTCAACTTTTAGCTTTATTGAAAATAAATTCTTTTTCTTTATTTTTAATAGCTTTATTTAAATAATGTTTAAAGATCATTAACTGTTCAAAAGAAGCATCCTGGTTTATATAGCGAATTGTCTTCTTAACATTCTTTGGTAATTCATTAAAACTCTTCACTTATATCATCCTTCTCTAAATCTAGAAAATCCCCAAAAACTTTTTTATCTTCACCTTCTCAGGCGTATATTTAAAACAAGCAGCGCCATTGATAATAGCTTCTGCATTTTCTTGAAACAGATACAGCATATCCATCCCGTATTCAGCAGAAATAAGTTCACTTGCTTCTTGCATGTAGAAGTTTCTTCCTGATAGATTGTGCGCGTCAGAAGCAATCATATGAGTTAAGTTTGCTTGTATTAAATCCATAGAAAATCTCTTGATTTTTTTACCGAATCTTCCTGTTAAGCTGGATGCTGTAACTTGAGTGAGAACTCCTTTGTTCACCAGCTTGTATAAAATATCTGGATCTTCTATAAGCCTGCTGTTTCGCTCAGGATGAAC
>Ga0268252_1001114_pt1 | contig 15847 bp, 25 predicted proteins | sample AgamicMgSfrz_FD_200244 | JGI IMG/M metagenome (GOLD analysis project Ga0268252, IMG submission 200244) | Agave microbial communities from Guanajuato, Mexico - Mg.Sf.rz (v2) (version 3) | ecosystem: Host-associated > Plants > Phyllosphere > Phylloplane/Leaf | place: Guanajuato, Mexico | collected... | reverse complement strand
AAATTATTAACGCATAAAGATGTACGTATTAGATGGTTGTTTAAGGAGAGGAATCGATGAAAAAAAAGATAATTTTTTTGTTTATCGTACTGAGTGTCATATTAACAGCGTGCAAAAACGAAGAACCTATTGACAAAACGATGAAAGAAGAAGACAATGGATTACTCATAAAGGTTTCGGCTGTTGAGAAGGAAAATCACCTCTTATTTACAACTTCATTTGAAAATACGTTACAAAAAAGTATGCCTTTAATCCTTGGCGGTCAATCAATGAAAATAATAACAAATGGCAAACAATATCCTACTGTTATTAAAGGCGCAGCCTTTGAAAAAACTCTTAAGAAAAATGAAACCTTTAAAACGGAAACGTTGACCATTCCGCTTGATAAAGCAAAAGGGAAAGCAACGATCATCGTTTCATATCAAGAAGAAGGAAAAGAAAAAGAAATTCATTTTCCAATGAATTTGCAAGAAAGTAAATAATAAAAAAAGACTTCTTAAAGAAGTCTTTTTTTATTATTTACTTTCTTATTTCGGAGCAACGCCTGAAGGCTTTAGGACAATATCGGAAGGTTTTAATCCTTCGTATTCCTCGCCATGTTTTAATGAATCTTTCGCCAAGTCTTTACATAATTCTTGTTGAGAAATTTTGATATTATCTTTTTCGCAGTGTTCAGTTATTTCTTTTTTCATTTCTTTTGTTACGGCATAATAAGTCGCTTTTGTTTCTCTTTCTATAGCCTCTTCTTCGTGTCGAATATCCCAGTAATGAGAAAATGTAAATGAAATAACGACGAAAATTGGAACTAATAAAAAGAATTTAATCGATGATTTGTATTCGTGTTTTTCACCTGTGATTAAAATGGTAACTGCCATACCAAAACTAATGAAACCTAAAAGTAACATGACTACATAGCCTGTAAACAAAAATGTTTGCATATTTTTTCCTTAGCTCCTTTTTATTCTTTTCACACATTATAGTTTATTTCATACAAAAATAAAGAATTTATTTTTGTATTTTTTCGACAAAATTTACTCTTCTACCACATATAAAAATAGAATATAATAATAATAGATTCAAACAAGGAGGAATTATCATGAAAAAAATGACATTAACGATTTTTATTTTACTTTTCGGTATCACAAGTTTTTCGACTGCTACTTTTGCAATGGATGATCCTCCGATTTGGGAAAATCCTATCGCAACAACAGATGATCCGCCTGTTTGGGGATAAAAAGAAAAAACGCAATAAAAAAATGTGTGAAATTTTCACACATTTTTTTATTGCGTTTTTTTCAAAAAAGGATATAAGAAACGTACTGAAGGAGGCTTTTTTCACATGAATAAAAAGATACAAAAAGGTTTGTTTTTAATTCTATGGATTTTTTTATTTTTCGTTTACCGCATTAGTTTATTTAAAAATGGAATTGTAGAACATGTCGTAAATGGAAGACATGATAAAGATATCTATGATGTTATTTTTATCGTATTCTCGCTTATTATTGCGTTAATTTATATTTTTCTATCAAAAAAGAAACAAAAAAAATGACACTTTGTGTCACTTTTTTTTACAACAATCTTCTACATGATCATTTACCATGCCTGTTGCTTGCATAAAAGCATAACAAATCGTCGAACCAACAAATTTAAATCCATCTTTTTTTAACTGTTTGCTCATAGCATCACTTATTTCAGTTGAGACTGGAACATCTTTTAGTGTTTTTGGATGATTAACGATTGGTTTTCCTCCAACAAAACGCCATATATAAGATGAGAAAGACCCATATTCTTCTTGAATACGTAAAAAAGCTTGTGCATTGGTTACGACGCTTTGGATTTTTAATTTGTTTCGTACAATACCTGGATCTTGTCGTAAAGCTTCCAATTTTTCTTCATCATATTCAACAATTTTTTTCGCTTCAAAATGATCAAATGCGTTTCGGTAATGTTCTCGTTTTTGCAAGATAATCCACCAGCTAAGTCCAGCTTGTGCACCTTCTAGACACAACATTTCAAATAACAAACGATCATCATAAACAGGAACACCCCACTCATGATCATGATAGTCTATGTATAAAGGTTCCTCTGTTACCCAACCACATCTTTTTGTCATATTTATCACCCCTATCTTTATAGTACCATATTATCAAGGGAAAAATAGACGCATTTGCGTCTATTGTGTCATTTAAATTGAAAGGAAAGAAACCTTGTTTTTTTCTGCCGTTTCTTTCATTACGGCTATTGCTTCTTTTCGATATTCCATCGGTTCAATTGTGAAAAACTCATGCACGAATGATTGGATTCCAGTCGATAATTCTTTAGAAAAAAGAGTAGATAAACGACGAGCCATCGATTCTGTCATAACAGAATTATCCAAACGAATCAACTCTTTTTTTGTGAGTAAAGGATTTTCTATTTTATAAACAGAAAATGGAATAAATCGAATATCCATATTTATTTTTTTCTGTTCTAAAAGCATTGGTTTGATAATCATTTTCTCTTTCATTTTCATCGTAAAATATAGATTCGATTTTTCAAAAAATTCGTTTTCAAATTTTTCATCTAACCGATCTGCCCTCATTAATTGCGGATGAATAAACACAGAAGAAGTGTTTTCAACTTTTCGAATAACTTCTTTTAATTCTTTTTCTAATGTCGGAGAAATATCAAGATTTTGAACAGGAAGTACTTTTTCGGTTACCATAGAAACGGGAAGATATTGAATGAATGTTAAATATCTTAAATTGTGTTTATCCCACAATCGTTCCATATCTCCATCAGAAATAGCCTCCATATACAATAGTCTATTTTCCATCGTATTTTCTAACTTTTTCTTTTTTATCCATGAAAAATATTCTTCATCAATTACAACTCTTCTGAGCCCTATTACTTTTGTTTGAAATTCTTTTTCAACTTGTTTCAGGCATTCCAATTCATCGATTAATACATAATCAAGATATTGTTCTTCCGTTGCGTCTGGAAAAACATCAAAATAACTTTCTTCAGTGTACATACAATAATTAACAAATATCCCCTTTTTCTTTTTACCCATTGTGAAATCATCCTTTCCTTAGTTGTCTTACATAACCATTATATCAAGGAAAAAAGATGTTTCGTAAAAAAACATAAAATAGAGGTGATTATATTGGATAAATATTTTTTAATTAAACCTGAAAAAGACAGAATTAGTCAAGGAATTGGTAAAAACGAACTTTTCGTTGATTTAAGAAATGGAGAAACATTGTTATATTTTGATACGCAACAAGAAGCCATTGAGTATATAAAAACAAATTTCCCGACGTATTTTAAACAAGACAGAATGCGACTCATTTCTGGAGAATGGGAACTTTGCCATCTACAGCCAAGACCTATAAGAACGGAAAAAATCATTTATAGTTTTCCTATGCACTCTTCAAATGAAGATATCGCTGATGAACTTGCCCAAAAATTTTCAAGAGAAATTATTGTATATGAAACTCATGTTCTTTACACATTGCGTAAACTTCATCCGCTTCAAACAGAACTACCTGTTTTTTACTACATCATATACTTTTTCTGCCGTTTCTACTGAACAATCTTTTTTTAGATACCAAACTGATTTATCTCCATCTTGTGTTAAGAAAATCCAATTTTCAGTTGTAAAAGGGACGTTAAGTGGATGAGGTGTTTGAATACCAAAAATAACTTCATAACTAATTTCCGTTCCATTAAAATAATAGGTAACTGTTTTCAATACGGTGTTTGAAATCCGATGTTTTTCATTTTCTACTTTTAAAATATTTAATCCTACATTTGTTTGCATAAAATTCCCCTTTATAAAAAATATTTGAACAAGATTATATTATATCTAATTTTAACGTTTATGAAAAGCCCATTAATCGTTTCACGCGTTCTTTTTTCCAGCGTTTTTGTAACACGGCATCTTGTTCTAAATAAGATTCAAAAAACGATTTAAACGATTCTTTCCCTATATTTTCTAAAAAGACACCCACTTTTTCTTCTGCATCTAAATATTCAGAAAGTAAATCTGAGAATTCTGTATAACTATGTGTTTTTTCTGGGTCTAAAATGAAATAAAGTTGGGATATATATTCAACCAGTGCATTTTGTTTGAATTTATCATAAAAGGGTTCATAGCCATAATAAAGACACATATTTTGTTGAAATAAGTCTTTAACGAATTGAAATGAAGAAAAAGATAAAGGGATACTTTTATGATTGGGTCCTATTGTGCTTCCGTCCATGAAAAAATAAACAATTTCTTTTTGGCTATATTCATATAAATGTTTCATTATATCTTCTTCATGCTCTTCTAAATAAGAGAGTTTGTTTGCAAAAGAATAGTCATATTTTATTAATTCTTCAGCACATTGAGACAAAAAATAAGTATATTCGCTAGAACGGAAAAGAAAAGAAACCCTTATGTTTCGTGTTGAAGGAATAAAAAAAGGAAATGAACTTATTTGTTTTAATTCCCTATCAGATAATTCTTTGAACCATTTATCGATAGACGTTTGAATCAATTTTTTCGCCATCACTTCAATATTTATATCCTTTTCTTCCGACATTTGTCGAATTTTTTCTTTTACTTCTTTCAACAAATCATCTTTTCTTTCCATTAAAAAAGCATACAGTTTAGTCACATACTCACCTCTTTTTATACTATGTTGCTTTATTTTATCTAAAAACAAAAAAATAAAAAGCATTACATGCTTTTTATTTTTACATCGCTCGTATGACAGATCATAAAAACACCATTTTTCCCTTGTTTTATCATCCCAATCCCGATTTGATTTAATTCACTAAATGATTTTTTGAACGCTTCATATCCAGGTCCTTTTTTAACATTTCCTCGAAACGGAATCCGTTCAACTAAAGGCACTACATTATTGATAAAAGAAAATTCAATATCAGGAAATGGTTTATTTTCGCTTAAAAGTTCAACAGACACATCAACATAGGAGTCGTATTCAAAGATGCGAGCGTTCGCTTTCATTCCTTTTAATGCAAACATACGCCTCGCTTTTTCCGAAAATTCAGCATAAAGTTTTTCATTTAATACCAAAGCAATGAAAGGATAATTGTGTCGATCTTGCATAATGCCAATACCAATTTGTGTATTCATTTTTCTCACCTCGGAACGTTTTTTATCAATTGGAAAAAGAAAGAAAAAGTCCTTAAAAAAATAATATTCTTAATTTTCTAATTTTGTGATATAATAGGAAAACACAAAACAAGAGAAAGAAGGAGATTGGGTTGAATCACTATTTTCGAAAAATAATGATTGTAGCGATTGTTATGGGATGGGTAACTTATACATATGCCATTTTCGCTGAAAACAAATTTGTATGGAGTCTTTCGTTGCCTTTTCAATTATGTAATATGATGCAACTAACTGCTTTAATTGCCTACATTCGAAACGATACGAAGTTATTAGGGATTATTGTTTATCCATTGATGCTTGGACCAGTCATTGCATATTCATTTCCTGAAGGAATTTATAATTGGGGTGGATTTTTTGCGTTTTATTTTGTTTATTATCACGCAACACTTGTGATTTCAAGTTTATGTTATCTTTACGTACATAAATGTAAAACATCATGGAAACAAGTCGTTTATGCTATTTTCTTTATCTGTGTATGTGCAGGTATTGCATCGATTGTAAATAAAGTCACAAATGGAAACTATATGTTTATAGGAAAGCCAATCATTTTAACATCAGATTACTTTTATTATGCATTTTTCGCTGCCATGTGCATCACATTAATTGGATATCATCTACTTATAAAAGGTATTTCGTACATCATCCATACGTATAACTGGAAAACATTCTTATCTCCTAAAGAAAATAAAAAAATAAAATACGACATTTAACTTACATAAAAGACCATTTCATTAAAAATGGTCTTTTCATTTTAATGAATGAAGTGGATCAAAAGAAACGTCTGTTAATAACCGCACGCGCCATCTCGGATCACGTCTTCTATCATAATAAAAATGTTCGTGATACCAATTATTTTTAAAAAAACGACGCAACAAAAAAGCAGGTTGTTCATTATGTAAAGGAGGACAATTAAATTCTATACACGTTTCAAAATCAAAAAAGCCTCGTATATCAGAAGGAACATCGGAATGTAAAGTAAAAGGAAAATACTCTGTATAAACAGGAAGTGTCTTTATTAGATGTATTCGATCATACAAAGGAATATAAAAAGAATCTTTTCGATAAAATGCAGCGGGCTGCTCGTTTTTTTGAAGAAAGAGACCATTTATGTTTAACATCCGTTCATCTAATAATCCTACTTCTTTTTCTTCAATGGAAGAAAAAATAGGTAATTGTTCTCGTGTTTTGCACCCGTAGGTTAAATCATAAAAAGGAAAAAAGTTAACGGAATCTTCTGAGCAAAAGCGAATATGTGAAAACGAAAAAGAAGACGGTTTTAAACCGAAATAATCAACAATTGATTCTGGAACAAATCCTTTAGGTATAGTCATCAAGATCACCTCTTTTTTTACATTTGAAACTTTTGACTCTACTTCCTTTAAAGAAAATAGAGTAAACTAGAATAAAATGTAATAAAAGGAGAAAATGAGGAAAACGTTATCGAAAGAGGAACAGTACATAAAAGAATATCTTGAACAATTATCAATGGAAGAAATGATAATGGGAGAATCAAAAAATTGGAAAGTAAGACATGCTTTATCTTTGTCAAGAAAGGAAGATCATACATTTGTTGATTTCCAAACCAACAATGGTCATATGTTAACATTCGAATTGAATGAAGAAAAAAAATTGCATATGATTACCTTACGAGATAAAAAGAAAACTGATATAACGATAACAGATGAAGCACAATACGAATTTTTCCAACTTTTATGGAAAAAAGTTGAAAAACATTTCAATCTTCGGTTGCGTCATTTGCTTGGAACAACAAGATAAAAAACAGGACTACCGTCCTGTTTTTTTATCTTGTTTGGAATAGTAAAAGGAAGAAACAACTAATAAAGCGAGAAACAAAAACAAAACAACCCATTCAATAAATTCCATTGCATACCACGGATTAAGCGCGTTCATTATCGCTCCGTGAAAAGTAAGTCCTTGAAACATATCAATTCCGATCGAAAATCCGATTAAACAACTCCACATGAAACATGTAATCATTAAAATTTTCATTATTTTTGCTCCTGTTTTTTCCACTTTAATTCCACATTTAATCCAACCTTTCTTTATTTTGATTTTATTGTATCACAAAAACAAAATAAGGTTGCGAATGCAACCTTATTTTGAAGCTAAAAAATTTCGATCGGCTGCTTCTGGTGGTTTTTCCATCCAATCGTTTTCAATCATGATGTTCGCCCCGTCTTCTACGTATCGTCCTATTCGCGTTAATGCAGCTGTATAAGACATTGCTAAGTCACGTCTTCCATTTACTGCCATAGAATTTCCAAACGCTCGCAACTTCATCGAAAACATATCGATTTTATGAAACAACATAATTTTATCGGAAAAAGGAGAAAATGTTGAATCTGTTACTAAGTCATCTAATAATTCAGGCGAAGGCAAATTTTCGTCATGAAGTTTTTGCATATACGTATCAAGTGATTTACTTGTAATATCTCTTCCTCGGAGGAAGAATTTTTTTACTTTTTCTTTTTTCACTACTTGGCTAAACGCAATTAACAAAGCTTTACTTGCCACATTATTTTCAATATTATCGTACAAATGAGTAATTTCAAGCGCGTGCAACGGACGAACATCTCCTACAAACCCATTTAAATAACTTTGTTTTTTCACAAACTCTTGTTTAGAAGGAATGGGAATAATAGGAGGTTTTATGATGTATCCTTTTGCTAATAATGTTTCGTTGATTTCGTCTAACAATTTAATCGTTTCTGTCATGGCTGTTATAAAGAAATTCTTTACATCTTCTCGAAACATTAAAGGAATAGCGACATTGTAGATACTCATTCCCGCTTTTGTGGTGTATTTTAAATAGTGAAGATAAAATTCATCTTGAAACAATCGAGGAGCATCTAAATTTACGTCCTTTTCTGTGAACCCAATTGGAATTGGAATACCTTCTTGTTTGAAAATAAATTCAATTTCATTTATAAATGTTACAATTAGCTCCATTGCGTGGTCTAATGCTTTTTTAATATCAGGATCATCGACATGATGAAGAAAATAAGTAATAATTTGTTTTGCCATACTATTTCCCATGTATGTTGCCCAAAGTTTCCCCATTTCTGAAGATGTCAAAGCAACGTTAGTTGAAGGAGGAGTTTCATGGCTTCTTCCTATTTTGATAGGTTTAATATAGTCCATATGTAATGATTACGCTCCTTTTCATAAATACTTTTCTAAAGTTAGTATGCCCCAAGAAGATTTTTTTTATGTAAAAAAATAAACATATTTGGTGTGCCAAATATGTTTATGAGAAAGAAACAACGAAAACCTCTTTTAAAAAATGGATGAATTTGGTATTATAGAATCAAACAAATGAAAGGGGGATAAGTTGATGAAAAAAATAATCGTCAATGTATGTTTTAGTTTATGGGGGATATATGCTCTGATTTTCGGGTATTTTGGTTTAACTGGTTTAGGAATGGAAATAGCAAAAAAAGGCATACGAGAAACACTTTGCGGAAGCTTCGGATGTAGCAATGCTGAATATTATGGTTCACTTGCGTGGGCATTGGGAATGATCGTGTTCACTTTTCTTGTACCTCTTTTTTTACTTATTGTTTGGATAAAAAAAACAAAAAAAGGTGTTTAATCACCTTTTTTTAATGAAGATGGAAGATGGTCGCACGTTATCGTATGATGTTTCTGATCTTTCTTTGTTTCCCACGAAAACTCGAAACGCATAGAAGAAAGACGCCCTGTTACTTCAACATGTCCTTTTGCAATGTTTTCTTGTTCAAACCACTTTTTTTGATTCATTTGGCGAATAAATTCTTCCGTTACTTCACGAGTTCCGTCTTTTTCTCCTTCACCTTCTACAAAAAAAGTCCATTTGTCATGAGAACCATAAATAGAAACGTGATGATTTGGTTCTGCCCACAATGTGATGCCATGAACAGAAGCGATCGGTATATAATCAACAGGCTTTGACATCCCTGTTAAGAAAAAAGATAAACTGATAGAAAGAAGTGAAAAAAATTTCATAAATCCCTCCCTATTTCTATTATGAAAAAAACAGAGGGTGTTTATGGGTAGAAAATAATACCATAAAATCAATAAACCACATCCAAGGATGTGGTTTATTCTTCTTCAAATTGTTCTTTGTATGTTAAATAATTTAGTTTTCCTACTATGTATGTTTTGTAGGTTTCGAATTCGTCTTTTGTCATTTGTTTGATCGGTTTTTCTCGTTTTTCATAATGAGAACAGCTGAAACATTCTTCACTGATATTAATGGAAGGGACTTGCCCTTCTTCTCCAAACGCGCCAAATGGACAGCGGCACCCTATAGAGCCTTTACTGTAAACAACGTCGATAGGGTATTTGCACGTAGAAAATCGTTTCTCGTAAGCCAAAATTTGACGAGGAGAAAACATACCGTAGTATTCATATTTTTCATCAGGAAGAAGTCCTAATTGCATATCAATCCAATCTTGTCGAGGAATGGAATAACTATCCATACCATTCCAAATATATTCCTGATTCTCGATGGGAAATGAATGGATAAGATTGATGATGGACTCTTCATATTGAAATTCTTGTACGTATTCTTCTTTTTTAGCTTCTTCATTAAACCATGTCTCATACTCTGGTTGATTGCACGTTGAACAAAGTTGGATGGTAAAATGACAACTATCAAAACTGCTTCCATATCCTCTACCTGACATTGAATAAATGTATAATTGTTCTTTTTTTTCCACTAATTGATCACAATGAAAACATAAGGTTTCTTTATGTAAATGTTTATATGTTCGATTGAACATTTCACCACTCCCTCAACTTCTCTAACGTACCTATTTTATCATGAGGAAACGAAAAACAAAAGATAATTTTTTCCTATTTTATTCGAGAAATTGTGTCTTTTTTTGCAATTCTATAAATTCAAGATTTATTTGTTTAATCATGGTATCCATTTCAAACATATGAGTAGATAACAAATGAACACTTCGTCCGTTTTGCTCAGAAGCAGAAGAAATACGAGATATCGTGCAAAGAATAGAAGAAATAGATGTCCGCAACCCTTCAATCATTTCCGTAATTTCAGCTATTTCATCTACTACTTGTTTATTATTAACTGTTAGAATTTTAAATACTTCTTGTACTTTTTGACTTGATTGTTGAGATAAAAAAACAGTTTGTTGAGAATGCTTCATTTTCTCCACGCTTTTTATTGTTTTTTCTTGAATGGAACTTAAAATGTGACCAATTTCTTTTGTTGATTTTTTTGTTTTATCTGATAATTTACGGATTTCATCTGCAACAACCGCAAATCCTTTTCCATGTTCACCGCTTCGAGCAGCTTCAATTGCTGCATTTAACGATAATAATTGAATTTGGTTTGTAATATCCCCTAATGCAGAAATAATGGTTTCAATTTCATTTGTTTCTTTCTGTAATTCAAGATTGATCGTTAAACTTTCGTGAAAGGTCCCGTGTAATTGTTTCATGTCTTTTTGTAATTGAGTAACCGAACGATTCGTTTGTTCGATTGTTCCAGATGATTGGAAAGCTGTTTCTTCCATTTCTTCAGACGTTTCATTAATATTTTCAGTTTGTTCAGAAACAGACTGAACGTGTGTCAGTAATCCTGCTATTGCCTGTGTCTGTTCGTTAATTGCCATATTCATTTCATAAAATCCTTGAGAAACGACGTCTGTTTTATCTGCGGTTCCTGCTACTGTCGCTTCTAACTTTTTCGAAAAATCATTTAATGCGACTCCATTTGTTTTCATGTTTTCAACGATATGCGATAATTCGTTGTTCATCGTACTTACGCGAGTTGCATGATTATCCACATTTTTTCGTAATTTTTCTGAAAACATTTGTTGAAATGTCCCGATACTTCCTATTAAAACAAATAATACCCCATAGTACCATACATCATTTGGAATAAAATGTTCGCCCATTACTTCCGTTCCATATAATAGAGAAAAATAAACAAAAGAAGCCCCTGATAAAAGAGTTATATAAATAGAAAGCGTGATACTTGGGAATAAACTTGAAGCAGCAATAGGTAATAAAAAATAAAAACTTATATTAACTAAGTCCCCTTCTATGGCGTTAATTAATGTGACCAATAACCAAATTAACGTCATTAAATAATACATCATCTGACGAATGCCGATTTTTTTTCGAATAAAATAGCCCATCGTCGTAATGATAAACAATCCGCTTACACCAATGATTCCTAAAAACACCCAACTTGCGTGCCAGAAAATATTTGCAATAAGGTCTAACGTAAGTCCTAATATCATAAGTCGGAATAACAATATGTTTCGTTGGTGAATCGTTTCTAATTCTTTCATAGCAAAACACCTCCAGCTTTGCCGATACTACTCACATTTTGAAAAAAGATCAATAAAAAGAACGAACTTTTGTTCGTTCCCATCGAGGTTTACAACATTTATAAGTAAATGCTCGTAAGTAATTGATCTAACATGTAAAAAACAAATGTAATACCAAAAAAGCTTCCAATTACTGTTCGCGCGATAAATATTCTTTTTTGATCACTTTTTTTGAATAAAAAAGTGACACAAAACGAGATGCCGAGCAATAAAAATCCAAAAATGAAAAAATAGTCTTTGTACATTTCATTTGTTCGTTCTTTAAAATTATGCTCAATAGGAAACGGATCTCGATGCATATCATGAAATTGCTCTTTTTGCGCATGATGAAACATATGAATGGTTTGAAGTTCTTGTTGAAAAACGAACCATTGAGAAAATAAAATAAGCACTAATGTGATTAATGCGAGGACGTTTATTTTTTTCACCACATCTAATTCCCCCTGTATTCTTTCTTTTTCATCTATTTTACTTCGATAAAAAAGAAAGAATCTTTTTAAAAAAGAATTTTTTTCCATTTAAAAAGAACGTTACCGTTCTTTTTAAACGTGGAGTAAACGAAGAGAAATCGTAGGCAACAATTGGACACAACCAATATAAGAAGATCCAAAGTCAACATTGATTACATTTCCACGAATGTAAGGAGATAAAATTGGTAATTTTTCATGTGTATCCTGAAACGTTTCTTTCGAACGATGTCCCGTTACCATATAAAAAGGCAAGTCTTGTTGATTAACCGTTGATAATTGAATTAAAAACGATTGATTATACAACAAGTCATGAGGTGTTTGCTGTGATAAAAACGCCTTAAGTGAATCCCCAGTTTTCCATTTTTCAAAATTAAATCCGCTATGAGAAAATAAAAAGCCTGGTTCTACGTGATAGAGAGGTAACGAACGACAAAATGAAAGAATTTCTTTATGTTCTTTTAATTCTTTAATAAATGGTTCCACATCTTCTTTTAATTGTTTTTTTAAATACTGTTGATACTGTTTACGTGTGGTTTCATCTTTTCCTAAAAAAGCATTAACCACCATGTCTTCCCAAACTCCACGTAAAACAATCACATTAGGTTGTTGAGATAATTTCATGATTAATTGTATCGTTTCAAAAGAAGCTTCATCTTTTCCTAAATAATTTCCTAGAAAAATAAGTTTTGCTCCTTTTTTTACTTCAGGTAAAATAGGTTTTAATAACTCCATGAGTGTTTTCTTTTGTGCATGAACTTTACTAATTACAAATATTTTCATTTTTTCACTCCCTTTATAGTTTGTTTATACCATAAAAAAAGGGTTTCGCGTAAAAAAACACGTCATTTTGACGTATTTTTAGCATGTAATAGATGGCGAATTCGAATGAGTGGATGGTGTTGTTTAGTATATAAGGGAGTTACTCGTTTCCCGTGATAACAAAAATATGCAACAGGGACTTCATCAGGTTCAAGAGACATACCAAGATTTTGTAATTGATGAACCGTAAAAACACCGTATGGAATTTCTCTATGAGAAACATAATGAGGTTTTGCCATTTCATCACTCATATCATAGAGATACCAATAGCGATCTTTTTTGGATATATAAACGCCGCTCGGTTTTTTAGTGGGATCTAGGTAATATAAACTCATTCGACAAGAAGGTAACCACTTGTCTGGAATGGTTGGTTTAAAATAAATAGATAGATGTTCTTTTTTCATAACGTCGTGAAACGCTTCGATTTCTTTTTTAAATGAAGCAAAAAGAGGAGAAGTCGTTTTATCATATAATCCTATCACTCCTTTTCCAAATCGATCCGCTACGATTGCAACAGGTTTTTCGCTTCGTTTGACAGGGATATTGTAATTTTTCGCGGTTGTTTTCGTTAAATAACCTAAAGGACAATCATGCTTTGTTTCATAAACGGGTAAATGCTCAACATAGCCGCTGCGATCATATAATGCATATTCTTTTCCTTTTTTAAAAGAAGACGTATATAAAGCGACAGGCAGTTCCTCTTCATCCACATGAAGGTTCAGTCTTGCGCACTCTATTTTCGTTAGTAAATGACGTGGTTTTTCATCTTTATATTGTTTCATGAAGTGTTCCTCCTACAAGCAAGCGAAGCTTAAATTTGGGATGAAATCGTCGATCATATAACGGCACAACGTCATTATAACTAGTGCAATAAGCAGTAGGCATTTCTTTTTCTTTGACTTCCATTTTTAACTTTTTTGCTTCTTGTTCGGTTAACATCCCTTCGGGAATGTTAGATAGAGAAAAATGAGGTTTTTGAATTTCCTTTTTCATATCTAAAACCATCCATTTTTTCTCTTTTTTTGAATGATAAACACCAACAGGTTCAGCGTCATAAGAGATAACATAGCCTTTTAATGAGCAAATAGGCAAAAAATGTAAAGGTAACGAATCATTGGTATAAAAAGGTAGCTCTTCGCGCGTTAATGCTTCTTTTTCTTTTAGCATAAGGTCTTTGTAAAGATGAAAACGTTCATCGTTCGATTTATTATACAAACCGCGTAGTTGATTTTCATCGGACAGTTTTACTATACCACAAGGTTTTTCATGAGATGAAATAGACAAATTATAATGTGTTGCTTTTCCTTTTGTTAACCATCCTAACGGAATATTTTTCGTTGACGTAAAAAGAGGCAAATGCTCGAATTGACCACTGGCATCAAACACATAAAGTTTCTTTTTCCTTTTGGGAGCCGTACGTATCAGTGTCCCTATGCGCTCTTTAAAAGGTGGAAAAGGTAAATTTAATTGCGAAAATTCTTGACGTGTAAAGAGATGAAGTGGTTTTTGATCAATAAATTGTTCCATTCGAATCCCCTACTTTCTTTTTTCTTTATTATACCATTTTTTATCCATAGGAGAATGAAATTCAAATTGAAAACGTAATCGATAGGAATGTTTATTAAAAAGAAAATGGTGAAACAGTCGATCGCGAAGGGACGTTAATGCGTCACAATCCAAAGGATAGATCGTAAAGCGTCTATAATGCGTGCGAATTGAAACATTTTTTTCGCAATGAGGGCATGCATAAGACTTTTCAGAAGAAAGAGTAAGTGGAAAAGGAAACGAATGATACACAACAAAAGGCGTCCAGACGTTATCAACTAAATAAACATCCAATTCATAATGAATAGATGTTTCTTTGTCCTGAAATCCAATCAATTTTCTCTCTTGTGCAACAAAAAAATCATTTTCTTCTGTAATGATGTTTAAATCGGTTAAAGGTTGAATAAACGTTATTTCATATGAAAACATATACACGCCTCCTTTTTTTTAGTTTTCCCTTTTAATGGTGATCATAAACTTTTATGTAAAACCCTATTGCTTTATGACTCTTTTTTTGATAAATTTTATTGTATCACATCAATATGGACAAAAGGAGAGGTTATCATGGAAATGAAGAAAAAAGTAGGAAGACCAATGAGAGCAGATAAACAATATCGTAAAAAAAATATTCGTTTTTCAAAATTAGAGGATACGCTATTGGAACTTATGCAAGAAGTGGAAGATCCTGCAAGTTTAAAAACCATTCAAATGAAATTAAAAACGTTAAAAGAATCGATGTAAAAAAGAAGAAAAAGGGTTTTCTTTTTTTCTAAGCTATACATATACAACAACAAAAAAACCTAACGGATACGAAATCGAGCGGCAACTCATTTCGCGTCTCATACCGTCACACACACGGTACCAGGTTGGATCCATTAGGCTTTCTTATATAATAAGATAGTTCTTATTATAACGGAAACCCTAGGAATCCTGCAAGAGGTTCGGAGAATTTTTTACATGTATTTTTTATCATTTAGTTGTACATGCTAAAAAAGTGCCTTTTTAAAACCTTAAACCTGTTACTGTTTTGAAAACATGAACATCAATGTTCATCTTTTTGAAGACGGTAGCAGGTTTTTTCGTTGTCCTAACGGAAACCAAGTTTTCGAAAAATTTCATATAACTAGCAGTGTGCTTAATGAATAACCGATAGGCGCTTATTCATTAATAAAAGACGTAATAAATTGGTAAGAGTTTCCCGTCTCCCTCTACCTTGGCTAACTGCCAAGAAATCCTCCGTTAGATGGAGTTTAGCATTCCCAGATCTTTTTTGTGTTGCTATATGCAACGCATATAAGAACATCCCGTCGGTTAGCGTGAAAACGTTGGGTAGAACGTTGTAGTCTTTGTAGTGAAGAGGCTGGTAAATTTAACCACCTGGGCAGCTTGATTTTTAAATCTATATAACGTTTCGATGTGCACACTGTGGCTCCGTTTTGCAGTAAAGCATATTCTACTCTTTTTTAAAAGGGGGTAGTGTATCT
>Ga0268252_1001112_pt1 | contig 15850 bp, 12 predicted proteins | sample AgamicMgSfrz_FD_200244 | JGI IMG/M metagenome (GOLD analysis project Ga0268252, IMG submission 200244) | Agave microbial communities from Guanajuato, Mexico - Mg.Sf.rz (v2) (version 3) | ecosystem: Host-associated > Plants > Phyllosphere > Phylloplane/Leaf | place: Guanajuato, Mexico | collected... | reverse complement strand
TCTGCCCGTTGCCTTATCTCTTCTAAACGCCAAACATTCTGCACAGTCACATATTTTTTCAGCCTTTTTTCCGTAGTAAGGCGCTCCAGTGCGTTTTTCCAAAGCCTTATAATGATCAGATATCAACATAGATTTTTGCTTTTTTCCTCGCCAATCCCGATTTTTACCTGTTGCAGTTTTATCATCAAGGATGGTATAATCCGAATTGGAATCAACAAAATTAAAAGATTTACACATAAAGAAACTCCTTCTGTCGCTAGTTCTCTAGCAATATATTGTTGTAGTGTGGTAACTCAATAATATCAGAAGGAGTTTCTACATGTCAAAATGCTTTTAAACCCTTGACAGGACTGGATTTTTCCTACTTTTTCAAACTTGAGTAGTTTCTATATGTATCAAGATAAGAAAAGACACGATTCTGACTCCGTCAAAATCGCCTAAAAAGCTGGCGAAACCGCCATCTTTTTAAAAGATCAAAACCCAAAAACCTAAAAGACCAAAGACAAAACCAAATTTCCCCGCAGGGGGAGATTTTTTTTTGATTTTTTAACTCTTTCTCACTAACATTCATACTTTAAAGAATCACAACCCACAATCACCCTATGACGACTAGAGCATTCAGCTAGTCGTCATTTTTATTTGACCTGACTAAACCTGACATTCAAAATACATCTGCCATCACCCGCCCACAAAAATGGTGGGATTGAAAAAGAGACAAACAGAAGAGCATAGAACGAGTATGGTCATTTCATGGCGATTCGGTCCGATCTTCTTGGCCATTGCTATTTATGGGTTCCTGCCGAAGTAACGCAGCTGTAACCAGTGGAAATATCATGTTTAGTCAAAAACCTAATATTTTACGTGTGATTTCCAAGTGACTACACATGATATTTCCACAAAAAAAACAGACCCAAAAGGTCTGTTAATACATCTTTATCATGTCGCAACTCTTGAATATGCTAAATACTTAGTCGCAACTCTTGATGCAACATCATGACTATCATTAGTTTCTGAAACAAAACTTACAGAAACCAATAGTACAAGCGCACACATGGCTACAGACAAAAATTTTTTAGAACTCATACAGGCCATCGCCCCTCCGAATTTGTTTTTGAGCATCGATCATCTGTTTATAAAAATATACAGAATCATCCAAACGCTCAAGCCTATTATAGAATTCGGCGGCTTCTAATGCCAACTCCTCCAAATAAGGAAAACCAGCTGCGTTTCTCAATTCATTCATGGCATAAAGAACATGCTCTCTATCACCTAAATCTATATACAAAGCCTTCAGCACATTTAAAACTCGTCCAAATAAAGCATCCTCAAAAAATTGAACGTATTCTAAACTCTTCTCAAAAAAAGAAACTCCAGTTTCTCTTTCACCTTTTCTAAGATAAATTAGAGCTAAATCATAATAGGCTTGGATCAATTCCTTAGCTTTAATTTTTTCACCAACCTCAACAGCACTATGAAAAAAAGAAACTGCTTTATCGTATTGCCCCATATCATTATGACAACACCCAACATTCAACAAAGCTTTTGTAACCATAGAATCGTTACCAAGTGATCTAGCAATCTTAAGAGTATTTTCAAAATGAACCAAAGCCTTCTCATGGGTTTTCAAATCAATATAATTTCCTGCAACAACTGTAAGACAGTTTATTTCTCGAATAACATAAGTTGAGTTCGCTGTATATGTATCATAAGCGAGTTTCACATAATACATAGACATATGAGTTTGCTTCATATGATAAAAAACTTCTGACATTTTATAATAAAATTCTGCTCTTTCAATTTCATCAGAAACTTGTGAAAGCTTCTTTTCGGCACGTCTATAAAACGTGATAGCTCTCAAATATTCCCCTTTTGCAAACTCATGCATTCCCTTAAAAAAATGAAAATAATATTCGAGAAGCCCAGTAAGTCTCTTACCTTGTCCTTCTACCTCCCTCAAGTAATCAGCCTTGTTCATTCTTTTTTCAGAGGGATTTAAATAGTCCAACATCAAACGATGTCTAAACTCCATTAATTGAAAATATAAAAGGACGTTCTGATCTTCTTCCATATCACTTAAACTTCTCTCAATTTCCGCTTTTAGCATTTCCGCATCGGTCACGTTGAATCGTTTTATATGGATATACCATTCGTTTATTTGAACACCAATTTGTGAAGAAGGTATATTTGCCATCATCAATCCCCCTTTTTATACCATTTTCCTGTTAAATCCTAGCATAATTTCTCATGAGAGAAGCCTGTTTGCGCCCCATTTCTGAAAATTTTCGGCATCTCGCAAACAAATTTTCAGATTAGTCTCAGCAGACAAAACGAAAAAACGCATTTAAAGCCCTTATAAGCGTTTTTAACGCATTCCCCTATTTCAATTACCTGAACAAAAATAAAAGCGCTCAGAATCGAATCTGAACGCTCTCAACGGCATTTTTGAAATGCACGACATGTTTTTTATACGTTTTATTTTCATCTTGCGTACTACCCCCCTGTTAGCATAGGGGGTTCCCGTTTGGCTCTCGGTGCTTCGCTTTTCGTTGCCACTCGACGACTGTCGTCGTCTTCCGCTACGCACCTTTGCCAAACTAACAGGATCAGGAATAATCAGAATACAGACCAATAACAAATACATGCCTTATTATAACATCTATCTTTCATTCTAAACAAATTTCACCTTTTCACACTTCTTTTCAATCACCATATTCTATTTATTGCCGATAAAAACTTTACAAAGCTCTTGTCCCTAACCTACCTACAATCCGCAAGAGCTTTGGTTTTTTACATACTATCTCTTGGGCTCTGCCCAAACCCGCCAACGCTAGCACGTTGGATCGCAAATAGTCAAACCCCCTACCCCCGATCTTCGGGGGATGCCCCTTCGGCGGGCGCAAACAAACGGGGTTTGTTTGAATCAATAGGCTTTTGGGTGCAGTGAATGTGTCAACTCCTTAAATTCTCCCTCACTTCGTTCAGTCCGATTTACCGTTGACTCATCATTTTTTCTTCTCACTTTACTCTTTTTCTGTTCCACATCAACGAAATTCCCCACAATATCAAACATATCCCTAATAGAAATGTTACACCCAACATTCAAGAAAAATATCCATCCTCCCACTTGCAATCACCTCTTCATTTTTTCTAAATACCATACCAAACTTTCGTGAAAAACCCCCGTTGGCTTTTCTAAAAACACGCACATTTTTTGGTGCGTATAACTGGGCACTCTGACAAGTGACCCGCAACTGGTCGATCATTTTTCCTTTTTATGGTGTGGCAGATTTGCCGTTTCTGACACATCACCACATTTTTCTCCTAAAAAAAGGTGTGTCAGAATTTCATTTTTAGGCACATTTCTTTCAAAAATCGCAACCGCCACGAAACAAATCACACTGTGATTTCAAGCATGAAATGGTTGCAGTTTTCCCTTATGCTCTTTTCACCTTTTCCTAAATGTCTCCGGCGACACTTATCAAATTTTTTCTCTTTCAACCCGCTACGCAAAACAAAAACATTTTGCCTTTTGATCTAGGAGGGCGTAGCGTATACCGTAGCGAATGAATCATAAAGAGGTGAACCCGCTATGAAACCCGAAACCTACCTTTCTTCACAAGACATTGCAAACAAGCTCAATGTCTCCAGCGTCACGATACGTAAATACGCCGCCATGCTTGAGAAAAACGGCTATAATTTCGCCAGAGACACTAAGGGATGGCGTCAGTATAATGAGTCCGATTTATCCGCTATGGAGTATATATACACACACTCTAAATTGAGTGGTAAATCACTAGAAGAAGTAGCCAAACTTGTAGCGACCTTGTATCGGTCAAACTTGTCCATATCGGATACCGCTACACCGCTACAAGATGTCAATGTCGCCGATCTCATTCAAAGACAAGAAGAATTCAATCGTGCCATCCTAAAACGACTCGAACAATTTGAAGAACAGCAAAAAAAGCGAGATGAAAATCTCATGATCGCTTTGAAAGAATCCATTGAAACAAAAAAAATGATTGCTGCTGCTCAACAAAAAAAGTGGTGGCAATTTTGGAAATAAAACACCCATGGCAACGGCGCACTTACCACCCCCATGTGTGAGTGCTAAAATCTCTCGATTTCCGTCAAGGTGTAAAGAAGAAGCCGACTCAATAGTCGGCTTCTTCTGCTTCTTCAAACCACAATCATCCTTATAATTGAAAATCTTTAATTACGAATACTAGATAAATAACGTTTTCCACCCTGTTTAGAAGTAAAATATTCTCGGGTAACATTTTTTCTATTATTAGTATGATAACTGACATAGATCTTGTAATTAGCACGACTTGTAACAATTGCTGTATGATCCATCCAACCATCAGACCAAGGTAAACCTATTTTATTTTGATAATCATAATGATATACATCTCCAAGTGCTGCATTCTCATATACATCTTTCACGGTTTTCATTTTTATACCACCTGGTTCAAGTATATAGTTTCTAAAAGAACCTGCATTAATCCAAGCATTTGTATAAGGCTTCCATTCTTTAAAATATGGCATAGAACCAGCTCTTAATGCTTGAGATACAAAATTAGTACAATCAGCATTTTTCCAATATTTATAACTCTTGTTTGGTTTTAACGCATATTTTTCTGCATATTTCTTAGCTTTCCAACGATTATATCCTTTAACAGAAGAAGCTGAAACTACTAGTTCAGAATTACTTAAAGATTTAGCAGTATTAACTTCATTTTTTTTATTTTCTTGAACCTCTTCTTTATAGTTTTTTAAAAATTGATCCAATTTAATATTAGAAGAATCTTGACCTTCATTTTCAAATTCTAAAGTAGGAGACTCGGAAATCGAAGCCTTCTTCATCAAAGTTTTGGACTGTTTACCCACATTCTTTTTTGTAATATCTAATTTAATATTGTCACCTAAACTAGTTTCAACGTTATCTTTTCCAAACACAAAATTTCTAATAATATAAGCTTCAACAAAAGTCTTACTTCCTTGCTTATACGTTTCAACATCGTCTATTTCATATGTGAAACTGTTCAATTTTTGTTTATCAACGCTAGTCGTAGCATAAAATACAAGAACAGCTTCATCTGTGTCTGTTAATTTCGAAACATTTTTATGAGCAAAAGGCTCATTATTTTGAAAATCAGTCTTCTGTTGTTCAAGCATCACTTTTAATTCTTTTAATCCTATATCTTTAGATATATAGACCTTCTCTTGTTCTTCATTATCAGATGAAGCAACAACATTATTAGATACAAAAAGCAAAGTTAACAAGCAAACAAAAACAAAAGTTAATAAAGTTTTCTTCATAAAATCCTCCAATGTTTTATAATATAGGTAACATTTATCATTTACATAATTAGTAATATAACATAATATACATAAAGATAAAGGCACATAGGAGGAAAAAATGAGAAAGAGAACTAAAATTATCTTATCAATATTAGCAACACTACTAATTGTATTAATATTAATGCCACCTCTTTCACCAGTATTCTTCAATAACTCCTCGGAAAAAGGTGCAATAAGACACGAAATTTATAAGCAAGGATACCCATATCAAAGCTATTTCACAATTCTCCAAAAAAAAGAAAGTGATGATCCTTCGGGTAGTCTTTACTCTTTAATATTATTTAATGCTTGGAAAAACAAAGCTGGAAATCCGTCTATATGCTATTCTAAAAAAGTAACAGAAGGTGAATACAAGGTTAATTGTGGAACAGCTCCATAAAAATAAAGCAGGCTTATATAAGCCTGCTTTTCTAATTGATTATGTAATTCTTAATACCAACATGCCAACGTGCCATGACCTCAAACGTCTCATTGGCTACCTCATCATCATCTTCTTCAATTCTAACAAGATCCCCGTCCTCGGCATCCGCCAAATTCAGTTCCTTATGAATCTCTTTCAAGATCCCGCCGTAGCCGATCAACCTCCTGGCATTTAACGCATCATCCAAATAATAAACCGTATCAAGATTTTCCTCAGTCACTTCATTTCCACGTATCACATCGGTGTCTTTCACTGGATACTTAGAAATCTCTAGAATGGCTTTCTGCTCTTCCATTGCTTCGCGCACTTCTTTTTCAATCGCTTCCGCATCAATACTCTTTTTTCCTTTGACCCGCTGCACATGCACAATCGGTGTGTAATCCATTTTCATTGCACGCTTCCAAAGGCTTGTCCATTCTGATTGTTTAATATAGTTATGAGAAAAATAACTCTTTTTCACTGGTATTAACACATGAAAATGTGGATGGTATGTATTTTGTTCATGATTCTTCGTGATCTCCAATGCTCTAAAATAACCAAGCACCGCCGTTTTCACTGCTTTATATCCAAACAATCGATTCCATGCTGTCATCATATCTGAAATGGTTTGTTTCAGAGCATCACCTTCGACATTACGGACTGTCAACGTGAGAAATATCCATGACGGTTTATATTGCCTGTTTGCCTCTTCGACAATCAGTTTATTATGATAGGCAATTTTTAACGACCTTCGCCATGCACACATAGGACATAACCTCACTTTACAAAAATAGGCTTGATATAATCGTAGTCTGCCCGTTGCCTTATCTCTTCTAAACGCCAAACATTCTGCACAGTCACATATTTTTTCAGCCTTTTTTCCGTAGTAAGGCGCTCCAGTGCGTTTTTCCAAAGCCTTATAATGATCAGATATCAACATAGATTTTTGCTTTTTTCCTCGCCAATCCCGATTTTTACCTGTTGCAGTTTTATCATCAAGGATGGTATAATCCGAATTGGAATCAACAAAATTAAAAGATTTACACATAAAGAAACTCCTTCTGTCGCTAGTTCTCTAGCAATATATTGTTGTAGTGTGGTAACTCAATAATATCAGAAGGAGTTTCTACATGTCAAAATGCTTTTAAACCCTTGACAGGACTGGATTTTTCCTACTTTTTCAAACTTGAGTAGTTTCTATATGTATCAAGATAAGAAAAGACACGATTCTGACTCCGTCAAAATCGCCTAAAAAGCTGGCGAAACCGCCATCTTTTTAAAAGATCAAAACCCAAAAACCTAAAAGACCAAAGACAAAACCAAATTTCCCCGCAGGGGGAGATTTTTTTTTGATTTTTTAACTCTTTCTCACTAACATTCATACTTTAAAGAATCACAACCCACAATCACCCTATGACGACTAGAGCATTCAGCTAGTCGTCATTTTTATTTGACCTGACTAAACCTGACATTCAAAATACATCTGCCATCACCCGCCCACAAAAATGGTGGGATTGAAAAAGAGACAAACAGAAGAGCATAGAACGAGTATGGTCATTTCATGGCGATTCGGTCCGATCTTCTTGGCCATTGCTATTTATGGGTTCCTGCCGAAGTAACGCAGCTGTAACCAGTGGAAATATCATGTTTAGTCAAAAACCTAATATTTTACGTGTGATTTCCAAGTGACTACACATGATATTTCCACAAAAAAAACAGACCCAAAAGGTCTGTTAATACATCTTTATCATGTCGCAACTCTTGAATATGCTAAATACTTAGTCGCAACTCTTGATGCAACATCATGACTATCATTAGTTTCTGAAACAAAACTTACAGAAACCAATAGTACAAGCGCACACATGGCTACAGACAAAAATTTTTTAGAACTCATACAGGCCATCGCCCCTCCGAATTTGTTTTTGAGCATCGATCATCTGTTTATAAAAATATACAGAATCATCCAAACGCTCAAGCCTATTATAGAATTCGGCGGCTTCTAATGCCAACTCCTCCAAATAAGGAAAACCAGCTGCGTTTCTCAATTCATTCATGGCATAAAGAACATGCTCTCTATCACCTAAATCTATATACAAAGCCTTCAGCACATTTAAAACTCGTCCAAATAAAGCATCCTCAAAAAATTGAACGTATTCTAAACTCTTCTCAAAAAAAGAAACTCCAGTTTCTCTTTCACCTTTTCTAAGATAAATTAGAGCTAAATCATAATAGGCTTGGATCAATTCCTTAGCTTTAATTTTTTCACCAACCTCAACAGCACTATGAAAAAAAGAAACTGCTTTATCGTATTGCCCCATATCATTATGACAACACCCAACATTCAACAAAGCTTTTGTAACCATAGAATCGTTACCAAGTGATCTAGCAATCTTAAGAGTATTTTCAAAATGAACCAAAGCCTTCTCATGGGTTTTCAAATCAATATAATTTCCTGCAACAACTGTAAGACAGTTTATTTCTCGAATAACATAAGTTGAGTTCGCTGTATATGTATCATAAGCGAGTTTCACATAATACATAGACATATGAGTTTGCTTCATATGATAAAAAACTTCTGACATTTTATAATAAAATTCTGCTCTTTCAATTTCATCAGAAACTTGTGAAAGCTTCTTTTCGGCACGTCTATAAAACGTGATAGCTCTCAAATATTCCCCTTTTGCAAACTCATGCATTCCCTTAAAAAAATGAAAATAATATTCGAGAAGCCCAGTAAGTCTCTTACCTTGTCCTTCTACCTCCCTCAAGTAATCAGCCTTGTTCATTCTTTTTTCAGAGGGATTTAAATAGTCCAACATCAAACGATGTCTAAACTCCATTAATTGAAAATATAAAAGGACGTTCTGATCTTCTTCCATATCACTTAAACTTCTCTCAATTTCCGCTTTTAGCATTTCCGCATCGGTCACGTTGAATCGTTTTATATGGATATACCATTCGTTTATTTGAACACCAATTTGTGAAGAAGGTATATTTGCCATCATCAATCCCCCTTTTTATACCATTTTCCTGTTAAATCCTAGCATAATTTCTCATGAGAGAAGCCTGTTTGCGCCCCATTTCTGAAAATTTTCGGCATCTCGCAAACAAATTTTCAGATTAGTCTCAGCAGACAAAACGAAAAAACGCATTTAAAGCCCTTATAAGCGTTTTTAACGCATTCCCCTATTTCAATTACCTGAACAAAAATAAAAGCGCTCAGAATCGAATCTGAACGCTCTCAACGGCATTTTTGAAATGCACGACATGTTTTTTATACGTTTTATTTTCATCTTGCGTACTACCCCCCTGTTAGCATAGGGGGTTCCCGTTTGGCTCTCGGTGCTTCGCTTTTCGTTGCCACTCGACGACTGTCGTCGTCTTCCGCTACGCACCTTTGCCAAACTAACAGGATCAGGAATAATCAGAATACAGACCAATAACAAATACATGCCTTATTATAACATCTATCTTTCATTCTAAACAAATTTCACCTTTTCACACTTCTTTTCAATCACCATATTCTATTTATTGCCGATAAAAACTTTACAAAGCTCTTGTCCCTAACCTACCTACAATCCGCAAGAGCTTTGGTTTTTTACATACTATCTCTTGGGCTCTGCCCAAACCCGCCAACGCTAGCACGTTGGATCGCAAATAGTCAAACCCCCTACCCCCGATCTTCGGGGGATGCCCCTTCGGCGGGCGCAAACAAACGGGGTTTGTTTGAATCAATAGGCTTTTGGGTGCAGTGAATGTGTCAACTCCTTAAATTCTCCCTCACTTCGTTCAGTCCGATTTACCGTTGACTCATCATTTTTTCTTCTCACTTTACTCTTTTTCTGTTCCACATCAACGAAATTCCCCACAATATCAAACATATCCCTAATAGAAATGTTACACCCAACATTCAAGAAAAATATCCATCCTCCCACTTGCAATCACCTCTTCATTTTTTCTAAATACCATACCAAACTTTCGTGAAAAACCCCCGTTGGCTTTTCTAAAAACACGCACATTTTTTGGTGCGTATAACTGGGCACTCTGACAAGTGACCCGCAACTGGTCGATCATTTTTCCTTTTTATGGTGTGGCAGATTTGCCGTTTCTGACACATCACCACATTTTTCTCCTAAAAAAAGGTGTGTCAGAATTTCATTTTTAGGCACATTTCTTTCAAAAATCGCAACCGCCACGAAACAAATCACACTGTGATTTCAAGCATGAAATGGTTGCAGTTTTCCCTTATGCTCTTTTCACCTTTTCCTAAATGTCTCCGGCGACACTTATCAAATTTTTTCTCTTTCAACCCGCTACGCAAAACAAAAACATTTTGCCTTTTGATCTAGGAGGGCGTAGCGTATACCGTAGCGAATGAATCATAAAGAGGTGAACCCGCTATGAAACCCGAAACCTACCTTTCTTCACAAGACATTGCAAACAAGCTCAATGTCTCCAGCGTCACGATACGTAAATACGCCGCCATGCTTGAGAAAAACGGCTATAATTTCGCCAGAGACACTAAGGGATGGCGTCAGTATAATGAGTCCGATTTATCCGCTATGGAGTATATATACACACACTCTAAATTGAGTGGTAAATCACTAGAAGAAGTAGCCAAACTTGTAGCGACCTTGTATCGGTCAAACTTGTCCATATCGGATACCGCTACACCGCTACAAGATGTCAATGTCGCCGATCTCATTCAAAGACAAGAGGAATTCAATCGGGCCATCCTAAAACGACTCGAACAATTTGAAGAACAGCAAAAAAAGCGAGATGAAAATCTCATGCTCGCTTTGAAAGAATCCATTGAAACAAGAAAAATGATTGCTGCTCAACAAAAAAAGTGGTGGCAATTTTGGAAATAGGACACCCATGAAAATGGCGCACTTATACACACCCCTGTGTGAGTGCTAAAATCTCTCGATTTCCGTCAAGCGTGTAAAGAAGAAGCCGACTTAATAGCCGGCTTCTTCTGATTCTTCAAACCACAATGCAATGAACATCAAAGTACAAAAAATGAATGCTCCTAAATCCATCACATTAATTACAATCGTCATCACATTCACCTCCACAGTGAACGGATTCTAACACAGAAATTTTCATCAAAAAGAAGCACTGAAAAATAAAAAAATGATTGCGGACACCGCAACCAAAAAATATTTTTGTTTAAATTTACCTTAAATACATTGTATTAGTAATAGAGATGATATAACTTTTACATTTGTAATCTATAAAAAGAAAGGTAAGGTGTATATGAAAATGAGAAAACTGAATAAAAATATCCTTATAAGTTTCTCTGTATTTTTCCTTATGTTTTTAATTCCAAGTCCAACATCTTTTGCAACAAATTCTACAAAAGAAAAAGAAGATTATTATGTAGAAGAATTTAAAGTCCCTCTAAATGACGAAAATAAAAAAATCATGAAAGATTCAGTAGTATCCAGTAAAGCATTTATCAAATTTCCTCCAGAAAAGTGGACTATAAAAGGGAAAAAGTACACTGGTGAAACAGTAGGAAAGAAAGTATTGTGGAAAACAGCAGGAGATCCAGGAATAACAATATCACTTGCAAAATCACTTAGCGTAAGCACAGGAGTAACAGCTACATTTGGAATGCCAATTAAAGAAATGAATGCACAGATTGGATTTACTATCAATAAAACAGTAACAGTAACAAACACAGGAAGTTACAAAGTACCAAAAAAACATAAAGGAAAAAAAGTAAAAAAAGCAACGGTGGAAGCTTATGCACTTTATGACAATTGGTCATATAAAGTCTACTATACTGGCATACTAGCACTTAAATCTGAAGAATATAAAGGAACAGGGAGAGCATATAAACCCTCTGGTATTTATTTTAAAAAGAAATTACACTATAAATAAAACAAGAAAAAGACAAATGTCTTTTTCTTGTTTTTTATATTTAATAACTATAAGCTGAATTTTAAGGAGAGAATTAAATTGTCTAATCGAGGAATAGGTGTTTTTTTTATTGCAATATCAACAATTTTATACATAACTAAGTACTTAACAGCCGCTATATTCGGATCTAATTTAAAAACTTTAAGCGAAGACATGTTCAAAACGTTACTAGAATACATTGGCCCAAATTTAACATTTTGGAGTACAATCTCTCTCGTAATTGGTATAGTTTATTTAATTTGGGGTCAGTTTCAATTAGTGAAAACAAAGTAAATTAGAAAAGCAGGTTTTATATTAACCTGCTTTTCTAATTGATTATGTAATTCCTAATACCAACATGCCAACGTGCCATAACCTCAAACGTTTCATTGGCTACCTCGTCATCATCTTCTTCAATTCTGACGAGATCCCCATCTTCCGCATCCGTCAAATTCAGTTCCTTATGAATCTCTTTCAAAATCCCACCATAACCAATCAACCGCCTGGCATTTAACGCATCATCCAAATAATAGACTGTATCAAGATTTTCCTCGGTCACTTCATTCCCACGTATCACATCAGTGTCTTTCACTGGATACTTTGAGATTTCAAGAATCGCCTTTTGTTCTTCCATTTCTTTGCGGACTTCTTGTTCAATCGCTTCCGCATCAATTCCCTTTTTTCCTTTGACCCGCTGCACATGCACAATCGGTGTATAATCCAATTTCATTGCACGCTTCCAAAGGCTTGTCCATTCCGCTTGTTTAATATACGATTGCCCTCTAAAATAGCTTTTCTTTACAGGAATCAACACATGAAAATGAGGGTGATATGTATTCTCTTCATGATTTTTCGTAATCTCTAAAGCTCTGAAATAACCTAGTACAGAAGAGTCCACCTTTTTATACTTCATCAATCTATTAAAGCCTTTCATCATATCCGAAATGGTCTGTTTCAGATCATCACCCTCAACGTTTTTCACTGTCAACGTGAGGAATATCCATGCAGGCTTATATTGTCTATTTGCTTCTTCCACGATCAATTTATTATGACTCGCAATTTTTAACGACCTTCGCCACGCACACATAGAGCATAACCTCACTTTACAGAAATAAGCATTTGATAATCGTAGCCTGCCCGTTTCAATATCTCTTCTAAACACAAGACACTCTGCACAATTACATACTTTTTCAGCTTTTTTTCCGTAATAAGGTGCACCGGTACGCTTTTCAAGTCCTTCATAATGAGCCGCCACAAGCGACGATCTCACCTTTTTTCCTTTCCAATCCCGCTTTTTACCTGTTGCGGTTTTATCGTCAAGGATGCTATAATTCGATTCAGATAAATATGTCAAAGTCAAAAAACTCCTTCTGTAGCTAGTCTGATCTCTAGCTATCTATTATTTTAAGTGTGGTAACTTAATAATAGCAGAAGGAGTTTTGACGTGTCAAAATGCTTTTAAACCCTTGACATCATTGAATCTATCGCACTTTTTGAAAATCTCATTGTTTCTATATGTATCAAGATAAGAAAAGACACGATTCTGACTTCGTCAAAATCGCCCAAAAAGCTGGCGAAACCGCCATCTTTTTAAAAACCAAAACCTCAATACCTAAAAGACCAAAGACTAAACCAAATTTCCCCGTAGGGGGAGATTTTTTTTATTTTTCGGGCATGCTGCACAACAAAAAAACAGACCCTAAAGGTCTGTTTGATTCATCAAGTAGATAACCTAGAATCACGTGTTCCAAAACGAATATCCGGATTTTCACTAGAACGGGTTCCATTTCTTACAGCAAAATCGTTATCATGTTGAGATAAAGTTATAAGAGGAAAATCCTGAGTAGTAACACTACTGCCTGTAGCATTCCTTACAGTCAGATCAATGGATTCTGGAGAAGTAGCATTTCTTGAATTCACATCAAAATCGACAGATGATAAAGAGATCACACCCAGTAAAGCCGAAGCACTTAAAAACCCAGTAAGAACCGTTTTAAAATTCATATAAACAGTCGCCCCTTTGAATTTGTTTTCGGGCGTACATCACTTTTTCATACATTTTTACAGATTCATCCATACGCCCATTCTCAGTATAGAACCGAGCCGCTTCAAGCGCTAGGTCTTCCATGTATGGATAACCCCTCTCATTCTCTAATTTTTCCAATGATTCCAAGACTTCACTTAGATTTGCTGTTTTTAAAAATAAAATTTCTAGCACCATCAGCAACGATAAAAACAGATCATTTTTTCTATTCTTCGCTTCTTCAAAACCTTTTTTAAAAAATCTTTTACCCTCAATAAATTCCTTTTGACTCAAATGAAATAACGATAATTCATAATAAACCAAAAGCAACTCTGTAGCATTGATAGGCTCTCCTTCAAGAATAACTTGATTAAAATAAGCTAGCGCCCTATTAAAATCACCTAATCCTTTATAGCAACAACCAATATTAAATAATGACTTCACAATCATTGGCTTATTAGAAATAGCTTTAGCTTTTTCTAAAGCTGACATTAAGGGAGGTAGCGCCTTTTCTCTGCATTCAAAATCAATAAAATTTCCTGCCATAACAGTTAGACAATTAATTTCTCGAATCATATAAATTGAATTTCTCTTATGAGCTTTATAAGTATCATGAGAAAGACCAACGTAATACATAGACACGTGCGTCTGTTTCATGTGATAAAACACTTCTGATAACTTGTAATAAAATTCTGCTCTTTCTAGCTCATCCCCCACTTGCTCCAGACGTTTCTCTGCTCGCTTATAGAACATGATTGCCTTGATAAACTCACCAATCTTAAACTCGTACATTCCTTGAAAAAAATTAAAATAGTATTCAAGAATGGCTGACATCTTCTTTCCTTGTCCTTCTACAGCTTTCAAGTAATCCGACTTTTCAAGTGGTTCTGTAGAAGGTTGTACATAGTCCAACATCAATTGATGACGGAACTCCATCAACTGAAAATAAAGAACCGCTTGCTCGTCTTCTTCCATGACATCTATTTCTTTTCTAATCTCTTCTTTTAACGTCTCAGCTTCTTTCACATTGAATCTCTTTATATGCTTGTACCATTCGTTTATCTTGATCGCTACAACTGGAGACGGTATTGATTCCATCTACAAACCCCCCTAGAAAGTGCATTTTTATACTAAATGCTAGCACAACACTTCCTAATAAAAGCCTATATTTCCCTTGATATGTAAAATTTTCGGCATGGCGCAAGCAATTTTTAATCGAATAGGACACAAGACATATCGGGTTTTAGATATTATCGCAACAGACAAAACGAAAAAACGCATTTAAAGCCCTTATAAGCGTTTTTAACGCATCCCCCTATTTCAATTACCTGAACAAAAATAAAAGCGCTCAGAATCGAATCTGAACGCTCTCAGAGGCATTTTAGAATTACAACCCCGGTATTTTTATGTATTTAATCATGCATCTTACCATCTAATTAAAAACCGTTTCAAAACGGAAACGGCTCAATCCCTTGATATGACTGATTTTTGACAGTTTTCTTTGTCCGTAGTACCCCCCTGTTAGCATGGGGGGGTTCTCGTTTGGCTCTCGGTGCTCGCTTTTCGTTGCCACTCAGGCGACTGTCGCCGCCTTCTCGCTTCGCACCTTCGCCAAACAATCAGATGAATATCACTCTCTTATTCTACCATCTCCACCAACGTTTTTCATCAATTTCCCAACGGTACAATGCCCCGACATTCTACTTGAACCAAGAAAAAACACACGTGCAAATTTTAGGTGCATAAGTGGGCACTGGTTCCCTAGTGACTCTTTATGGGCTCTGCCCAAACCCGCCAACGGTCAGCCCGTTGGATCGCAAATATTCAAACCCCCTACCCCCGATCTTCGGGGGATGCCCCTTCGGCAGGCGCAAACAAACGGGGTTTGTTTGAATCAATAGGCTTTGGGTGTGGTGAATGAGTCAACTCCTTAATGCTCACTTTCGTTCCGCTTACCGTTGACTCATGCCATATGTTTTTCACTCCATTTTTTAAACAGTAACGCTCCTTTTGAGTGCACACTTTTCCAAAACAACACAAAACAAACACGAAACTTAATTCACCATGATTGACCCCTTGTTGCGACTGATTTTTTTGACAAAACGCTCCCTTTCTTTGTGTGCAGTGCGCTCCTTTCCAAACTCAAAACGTGACCAAAC
>Ga0268252_1001106_pt1 | contig 15899 bp, 11 predicted proteins | sample AgamicMgSfrz_FD_200244 | JGI IMG/M metagenome (GOLD analysis project Ga0268252, IMG submission 200244) | Agave microbial communities from Guanajuato, Mexico - Mg.Sf.rz (v2) (version 3) | ecosystem: Host-associated > Plants > Phyllosphere > Phylloplane/Leaf | place: Guanajuato, Mexico | collected... | reverse complement strand
ACGGCATTAACTATGGGATTATTAGGTGCAGGGATTCTACCAAGTAATTCTTATGCAGATGAAGGGGATATTACTCAAGTACAATCAATTTCGTCTAACAAACCTACAGAAGGACGAGTATTGAATTATATTGATGCCAAAGAAAGTAATGAATTTCTGACTGATAAGGAAGTTAAATCAATTAATCTATCTACTTTAAATGCTATATATCAAGAAGTGAAAAACATTACTGTCAGCAAATCCGAAGACGAACTAAATCGAATTGTAGCTGAAAAGATTAAAAATAATCAATCAGTATCACTTCGCTCCGCATATTCATTTCAAATACCTGGATTTGGAACATTAACTGATGCTGAAGTTGATTTGGCCAAGAAAAATCCATTCGAATTTGTAACTTATGGGGCTTGCTCCGTTTTAGCGAAAACAACTTCAGAGAAATACTACAGCAACTCAACACTTTATCAAGGAAATGGTGATGCTTTTAGGCACTCTTTTTGGAATGCAGTCCTTTCTAAAGAATTAGGTGCTATTAAAGGTCGTGATGTGGGTGTTGCAAGAGCAAAAGTTTGGACAGATGCCCATGAGCAATATTCTAGTGGCGTTGATAAGGAAATGGACCTGTATAATAATGAAGTTGGTAGAATGATTGCTTATAACAATTATTCATGGAGCATTAATCAATATAGTAGTCACATAAGAAATGAAGTTGCAAATGGTTCAATGGTTAGAATCGCTGAAGACAAACTAGTTAGAACTAATGGCGATCTTTAATAAAATATCTTAATAAAAAAGAATTTATACTATATAAATGTTTTTTCTTTCGTATAAGGCAGAATCAATATGAGATAAGAGAATTCATATGAAAAAATACCCCATAGAATAATCTATTCTATAGGGTATTTTTAATATAAAGAGAGAATAATTGGAATCAATAAAGATTCCAATTATCTACATTCTTTTTTTAAAAACAAAAAGTTGGTTGTTTCTGAAATAAACTTTTTGTGCAAATAATGAGCTTTTCAAAATTAACGTACGAATAATACTAGGAAAGGTTAAGTGATAAGCTTAAGTTATAAAAATGTACTGATATAGTAAACACTCCAAGCCATTAGTTAATAATAGAACATTATGGAGTGTTTAAATTTTTACAAAATGAATACAGTGAAGTTTGTAAATAGAAGGGTGTGATTATTTAATCTAAAAAAATAAATAACAAGTTCGCACGAAATACCAATTTTACGAACAATAAGGGGATTAAATAAAAATCTAATAACGGTATCTAGGGATTTCGAGCTTAGTTTCATGAATCTTAGTATGTTGGTATGTACCTATATAATTCATACTTTATACAGAAATTATTAAATTTTGAATAACTCATTACTAATTTTTATAGTAAATTACATTTTACTTTATAAGATTTTTTCTCACGTTGACCTAATTAAATCCCCATAATTATGATTATATAAACCAATTTATATTTTTATAAAGACTTTTAAACTATATTCATGTATTGATCTTTTGTATGAATTTAAATATTAAATTTGTTTTATTTTCCATACATTTATATCTAATTTTTGCACTAATTTTTATGGTCAAATACAAATTTCTCGCTTAATTATCTATAATTTTCACTTGAGTAAATACATTATTCCATTCACTATTGAGTATTTTTAGCATCTCATAATTTAATTATGTAAATAAGTTTGTGTAAAAATTGAATTTAACGCGAACTTGTGTTCGTATCTGTTTTCTGTTATATTATATATGAGGTGATTTTTATGGACTACAGCAAGCAACGTCAAAAATCCGTACATCGTAAAAAATTATACGAAAATCTAAATGAAATGCCCTTTTACATAGAAGAATTTGTGGAGTACAAAGAATTGCATGATGCCTCTCCCTCTACCCTACTGAATTATGTATATGATTTTAGAGTCTTCTTTAATTGGCTATTATCTGAACAAATTATTGAATTAAAGCCCATTAAAGACCTATCCTTCTCTGATTTAGAGAATTTAAAGAAAAAAGATGTTGAGAACTTCATGAGGTTTCTAAAACTGCAACAAAACATGCAGAATTCCTCTGTTAATAGAAAAATTTCAGCCTTAAAGTCTTTATTCAAGTACCTTACTTCCCTATCAGAGAATGATGAAGGAGAATGCTATTTTTATAGAAATGTAATGGCTAAGATTGAAATACATAAAGATAAAGAAACATTAAATGCCCGTGCAAAACGTATGAGATCTAAAATATTTCATAATGATGATGATCAAGAGTTTTTAAATTACGTTAAGTATGAGCATGAAAAATCTTTAACGAAACATCAGTTGTTCTATTTCCTAAGAGATAAAGATCGAGATGTGGCAATCCTCTCCCTTTTTCTTGGTAGTGGTATTCGTGTAAGTGAATTGGCCGATCTTCGTATGGAAGATATAAACTTAAAAGAAAGGCTAATTGATGTAATCCGAAAAGGAAACAAAGAAGATTCTGTATGGATTACCCCAATCGCATTGAATGATCTAGAAAAGTATATGGAAGTTAGAAATAACAAATACGCTCCAGGGAAAGAATTAAAAAATGTGTTTTTATCAAAGTATAAACATACTGCACAACCTCTTTCGGTTAGAGCTATCCAGGATATAGTAGAAAAATATACTAAAGCCTATGGTAAAAAAATGTCCCCACATAAATTAAGACACACATTGGCAAATAAATTATATATGGAAGAAAAAGATTCATTACAAGTGATGCAGCAACTTGGGCATACGAGCCAAGATACAGCTTTGTTATACACTCAACTTGGAGAAACAACTATCAAAGATAGCTTAGGCAGAATAGGAAAGAATAAATAATAAAAGTTCAGCAATTTTGTATTGCTGAACTTTTATTATTTTCATTGATAAAGAGAATAAAGTGGATTTAAATTCTATATAAAATCCACTTTATTTCGAAATTTATTATGTAAAAAATATGGAGTTTAAATTATATTTTAAACGGGAGAAAATCTCACTGGTACAAGAAGAAACCTTAGAGCCCCTGTAATAAAAGTATTTTAGTTTTAAAGTATTAGAGTATATATTTTATTGTGCAAAAAATAAGAGCAATCTCTAAAAACTACTCTCATAACAGCCCTCCTTTTATTAAATGTAATTTCATATCTATTCATGTTATAAAATTTCACGTACTTTATTTATGAATTATATTTATAATTTAGTTAACAAGGGGATTTCTATTCCAAAAGAAAAAAGCACCCTCTTGGATACTTCATTTATTGTATATATCCACTAAAAACTACTTCATCATGATGGTTATACGTTTTTTCGAAAGGGTCATTTTTTATCTTTCAGGGAGTTTTAAATACTATAAATTTTGTATATCGGATTTAAATGTAATGATAGTAAACCAAACAACAACTGGAAATAGGAAAAAAATAGGCCTGTATCATGAACGTATTGGCTGGCACTTAATCAAGTGTATCGAATAATATATCCTGAACCTGAAGAATTAGAAATATTTATTCATGATAGGATGTGTGAAAATGTATTTTTATGATGAAAATCAACCTATTGCTTATAACTTAGAACAACTGTCATTAGAACCATTTAATGTAACTTCCTCCACTCAAGATTATGGACGTCCGCCGCGTTGTGGTAGATGCGCAGTAGGTCCAGGAGCTGTTTCTACCTGCACTTCAGCTTCCTTTGTAGGTCCGGGAGCTATTACTACTTGCGTTTCACAGTCATGTGTTGCACCTACTTGCGTTTCACCTACTTGCGTTTCACCTACTTGCGTTTCACCTACTTGCGTTTCACCTACTTGTGTTGCACCTACTTGTGTAGGGCCACAAGGGGGATGTGTGAATAAATGGACAACAATGCGGTTACGTGATGGTAGGGTTATTACCATGCTCATCGCGCATTTAGATTCAAAATCTGTTGCGGGTACATTATCTACAGGGCAATATTTGGCCTTAGATTTAAAAGAAATTATGGAATTAACTTGTTAGCATAAAAACAAGAAGTTTTCTGCACAATTAAGAGTAATAATGAGACGAAATGAGCTGAACAGCTCGCTATCTAAGTAGTGAGTGGAAACAAAACATAGTATGTGGCCTTATCTCAAGGGGACTAAGGCCATTCAAATTTCTATTTAAACAATTGTTATTATAAAAAACATGTGTATTTCTAAATTTCTTTCTCTAGTTCTTCTTACTTTTTATACATATATAAATAATACTTTCAAATTTTTCAATATTACCAACTATTTGAACAGAGATTTAAATTACAATTTGTCGCCAGACATACACTAATCTGAATTCTATAAAACTTAGTATGTTAAGTCCTTTTTTCATGTCTATTATTTAAGTATCTAAGTAAAAAGTTGTAACGGATATAAAAAGATATATACAAATTCAGTGGATAGAGAATAATAAAACCTGAACACCGGTATTACATATGACTCAGGTTTTATTTTTAGGGATATTATATAATGCATTTTAGTGGTGCAAGCTTCCCTGTAATCTCGGATTGGGTCTGAAATGACCCATAGGAATTTGGAGTAGGCTTGTTTTTCCTGCTCCACGAAGTTCATATAGTTGATCAGAGTGATTCACATTAAAACCCAAAAGTGGATGCCCCCCCATATTCAACGCCGCAGCTACCAAAAGTAACTTTTGCGATAGAATTCCAGCTTCCATTTGTTGCATTCGATGTCCTCTATATCCAAAAGCACATTGGTAATGGTCCTTATGACCAACCACATTGAAGCCAAGTGAAACTTGTGACATATTCACAAAATCAGCTAACAACCCCATTTGTAGACTGCTTCGAAAATCGCCACTTCGAATAGCTTTTAAAGCATGGATAGAACTGTCATAGTAGTAAGCCCCTTTGGGTATACCTTTAATATTATAATAACAACCATATAATGAAATGCGTTTAGGATGTTTCAGAAACCCTTCATCAATATCATTTCGATAAGAAAATGCTAAGGTGGCCGTCATAAGAAGGGTTGATAATACATCTTGACTAATTGGTTTAAGAACAAAGTCCATTCCTGGCGAATATCTACTTCGGCAGGCAGAAGCGAGATTATAGGACAACTCATTCACATAGGGTAGCGGGATAGACGGGAGAATTGATTCTTTTTCCTTTTCTTGTTTTATTTGGTGAAAAAAATGGAACGAATTCATCATGCATGCTTCATTCATTTTAATCAACATAGGATATTCCCTGATTTCCTTTGAACGTACATAATGATGGTGTTTCAGAGGTGGCAGTTCTTTACATAATTGAGCAGCAGAAGGAATAGCTTCTACATTTTGATTAGAAAACCATTTCGTTTTAGTTTCAATAGAAAGTGGAATAATCCCATACACATTTTCTTCTTGTTGGGATAACCCTAAAAGATGATTGACGGCTTTATCAAGAAAAAGATAATAAACCCCCATTTCGAAACCGAAGTTTTTTCCTACCTCCTGCAATTGTCCGATGACAAACCCTGCATCAAGCCCTTGAAGCCTATATGAAAAGTTATGATATTTGAAGAAATTCTTCCAAAAAAATGTTGAGATGAAAACAGCTGCGAAAGTAGAAGAGAGATCACAACGATTGCCTAATGCTCTGGTTATATAGGAATCAAAATTTCCTTCCCGTAATAAGACTAACTGGTGGTGTGTAACGTCATAATGATAAATTCCTTTTGGGACACCCTCTATTTTTAAATATATATATAATTCACTCGGGTATAAGGCACCACCAGAAGGAGTGAAACGTCGATATACCGGCGGTAAAGTAAAATTCATTTGCCTGCTAACTTGCGTCAATCCAAAAGTATACCAAAGGCAGTGCCCAATTTCTTTCAAACTGGGCTTTGATCCAGCTTCCTTGTGATTAAAACTGAGCGGTACATCAAAAGACAATGGAATGACCGGTAGCCCTCGGTAAAGTTTATATGGCAGCGGAGCATCTTCCCAATTTACAATCCAGTTTGGTGGACTTACTTTTTGAGGTTCGTAATGCAGGTTATATAGGAATTCATCTAGATTCATAGCATTTCCCCCTCCTTAGATTTCTTAAAAAAATGGATGAGGATGAGGATTCACTTGGTCCAATGTCAACGGTTTTTCTGAATATCCAAGTTGTGACGGAACGTTCAGTACTCGATCTAACCCTGTTAGACGAGTAAGATGATGCCCAAATGTCATAGGCAGCATTCCAGGTATCAAAACTTTTACACAATGTAAGGAATTTCTTTGTAATTCAGAAGAGGTTTGGTCCACTACAATAACATCAAGATTTACACGTGTAAAAGTATTTAAAACTTCCTTTAAATGGTCTGTAAGATCGATATGTTTTTTTACGGGTTTATATTCCTGTTGGAAGCTGCGAAGAGAACGTCCGTTATTAAGCAGAAATGACAATCTATGTTCAGCTTCAGCTAAACCATATAGCATAGAATGATCTTCCATTTGGGAAACAAGAGAAGAGTCATGATACATCTTCAAATACTTCTCTTTATTTACCTTAAATTTGGTACCCGAGTGCACAAGCATAGCGGCCAACTCTTGAACAGCACCTTTGGCTGCTTTAACAGGATCAAGATGGGCAGCTGCCCCGCATAAAAGATTGATCCCCTCTTTCTTTGTATTTTTGGCTATGACAAAAATACTTGGAATTCCGTTCTCTGTAGTAGAATTAAATAAATGTACATCAAAGTCGGCTACGGTTTTCAGCCGTTGGATCATCAACAATAATTCCGAATCATTTGTAGAATGAGGATTAAGTTGAGCTATAGGGAGTTGGCCGTACCAAGTCATAAGAAACGAATCCCGTTCTACCACTTCGAGAATACCGTACAGAATGGCTTCTTCCAAACTGCCGCCCACTGCACCGCCATTGGAAGTTTCAGAAACAAAACTATCCGTAGAGCCACCGAAGCTGTAGTAGGCTAGACGCTCGGGCACTAAAATGGGACTTTTCTGTGACAAAGAATAGCCCCAAACCCAGTTAATGGGACGATCAGGGTCGAATGGTTTGAAGGGAAACCCAGGCAAAGCATATTGTTCCTCTGAATGGATTCCAACAGTATAAGGATTAAGAGCTGGTGTTGTTAGATTGTTATACTTCTCACGAATAACAGTCCGTTTTCCGCGTGGGGTATACCCGCAATATCTCTCTAAGCCTTCTAAAATACCAGCTATCTCGCTTTCCGCGTAAGAGTGAGTACGTCCGCCGGTTAGCTCATCAAACATCAGTAAGGGAAGATTTATAGCCGTATCAGCAAAAGGAGCAATAAGGTCCTTTCTTTTGTCATTTAATAAACCCATCCTAAAATCTAAATAATCTTTTATGACAACCTTTTCAAGTTCCTCTATTGATCGGCAGCGATAGCTATCGATATTAGTCTTTAGACAACTTTTAAGTGAAATTTCAGCTGCGCTGGCGGTATCCATAGGTAAATTACCACAAACAGAGCAAGATGGATCCGGCAAGAAGGAATGGCTGGACGTGTTTAATGTATTTAGGTTTAAAAAAATTACTTTTTCGCAGATACGTACTGTTTCTCCTTTTAGAAATCTATGAACTTCATCTCCGATTAAATAGGCAGTATGCCATAATCCAAGAGTGGAAGCCCATGGTTCCCGGTAAAAGCCCGTTTGATTTATCCTAATTCTTTTGATATCAAACATTTCTTTCCGATCTTGACCAGCCATGATAAGCCGCAAGTCCGCACATTGAGAGCAGCCCTGTTTATTAGGTAAAACAAGCGGACCAATCATGACTTCACCGAATGCCGCAAATCCCCGAAGCCAAGTGATATTAGAGGAACGGAATAAACTTTCTGCTTTTACATGTTCGTCCGGGAGCCAAGAATCATGGAGTACTAATGCAAGAGTTTCTTCATCCAGAACAGCCTCATCTATATGTGCCCAACGCGTAATTTGATAATGAGTAGCCAATTGTTCATTTACAAGATCGGCTAAAACCCCTTCTCCAATAATAGTGATAGTAGGGTTCACTTAAGTTCCTCCTCTCTTACCAATAGGCCGTAAAGTCCAGCCGTTCTCTCTTTAAAAACTTCCTCCAAATTGAGATGAAAGATACATATTTGTTTTTTTGAACGTTCCAATATCTGTAAAGCGGAAATGAATTGTTTGCTTTCTATATCCTCATAAAGTGGGAAAGAAATTTTCTGAGGTCTATGACCTTTTTCAATTACTTTGAAAACATTAGCCCCATAGGATGTACGAAGGGTATGTTTATTTTGCCTATTCATAATAGCTAAAGATAATGCTCTCCGTAAGGCCATTGTCAAGTCTAATCCAGGACTTCCATACCATCCCCCGTATGAACGAATCCAAATGACAGGGAATCCGGATACTTCATACCCTAAATAAATTTCTGGTTTAGCTTCCATTTTATAGAGCGTTTGAAGAAAATATTGGCATGCCTCATCTTCTATTTGATCCATTTCTACTCTATTGACATGAATCTCCTTGTTTTTCGTCTGTTTAATAAATTCTTGATCCACCCAATTTCTCAGTGCACGACATAATCCTTCTGCAGCCGTTTCACCTGTTCCAAACCCCCATGATTCCTCCTTGTTTAATTGATGCTTCTCCAAGAAAGAACTGCTGGAAAAACCTCTCATATAAGATTCAATTCCAACAAGACCAGCTTCCCGCCGTGCTTCTTCGTGAGTGATCCCTGAACAAACCATATCAGGATATAACATGGTTGGCCCTTCCGAAAGAGGTGAGGCCACCTGAATTTTACATTGTGATAGTGGCATCTGAATTAAGTCTTCTTCCTCCCAAATGTGAAAGATGCCAGTTTCTTTTGAAGTTAGCATATTGAATAAAGAATAAATATCCACTTGTTTACCTTTGGTTTCCTCTAATAGTGATATGGGGTTTTTGACAGGTTCAGCATAAGCATGTCTAGTTACAATCGGATGAGGATAAAATGTGTGCCATCTTCCTTCCAACGTTTCTAAATGAAGCAAATAAATGGTATCTATTTGGGTATCTAACAATCCAGTAAATTTTCTAAACTGCTCAAATACCATCAGATTGGCTAATAAAGCAACTGCAGTTTGCGAGTTTGAGCCAGTGGGATGATTTCCATTACTAGTTGTTTTATGTATCCGGCGGAAGGCGGATTCCCAACAACCTTCTGATTTTGAATGAACAAGCGGGCCAACAAATGCAATGTCTTTCAAAATCGTAACGGGCAGAAACGTTTTCATTTCTACCTTGCAAACGGCTTCAATTAAACGGAGTTGATTGAAATTGTTCTCGACTACTCCATATAAAATGGAATCAAATGGTCTCAAAATCTCTTTCCATGAATTTTTATTAGCCGTTAATGTGGTAATTTCAATCTCTGGTTGCGATTGCTTTGCTTCCGCTACGATCTCCTTGATTCGCTGTAGATCCGTTTTTTGTAAATTCGTAATCATCATACTGAATTTAGGCAGTCCTGACTTAATTAATGATAAAACAAGAGTGACAAGAAGAGAACCCGAACCGATTACTAATACTTTTGTCTGGCGATAGATTTGAAATCTATATCCGCCTGAATCGCTCATATTGTCTAAAAATTCTATTTGGGAAGCGAATTTAGCAAGAATTGAATTAGGAAGATGATGGGGAATATCTTGGCTTATATCACGTGCAAAACCATTTGCGTACAGTATATACGCAATTTCATATAGTTTATTTCTATAAGACTCTGATAATTCTTTAGATATATATTCAAGAGTATTGGTTCCATCAAAAACGGGAATTAATGTATCAATCCATTGTCCAATATCATTACCTTCTATTCGCAGTGATGTAAAATTATTTCGAAAATACACTCCTTCGCCTGGATAAATCACAAAAAAAGTATCTCTATTCATTTTCAAGCGAGCAGAAGGGTTTAATGTTTGCATAATTTATCTCCTTTTCACAAGCGTATTAATTCTTTATTCGGCCGCCATTTTATTATATGAATGGCGTATGTCCTATATGCTGATTCTAGGAAGCAGCCTTAAAAGGGGTAAGGCTATGAGATTTTCCATTTCAGATTGCCTCTAAAGAAATGTCCCACTGTATGCTTCTGAGTTCTAGTGCAAAAAATATTGTCATTGTGTACACTGAAAATATTCATCTATAATGGATGTGTACAACGATTAAAAAACCAATGGGTTTTAAATGAAGCATTATGAACCGAAGATTATTCTATTAGGGGTACCACCCCATCGCCATCAAGCTAAGATTATATAAGTTTAATTTCACGTGAGGGTTTTTCTTTTTTCTATAGATCCAGTGTAAGTTCTTTAAAGATTTGCATACCAAATAAACCCTATCGGGTTTCAATTTTTTAGATTACGCTACATGTTTGTGAGACATAGAAAAGCTGTATACGACGCCTAAGATATCAAAGACTGTTTTCTTCTCATATCTATGGGATTTTCGCCCATTTCTCTGTAGCAGATTAAACAAACGAAGTAGTATCTTTGAAATCTCTAGGGTGTCTTTTTGTAAAGCTTGATAAAGAAGTGGAAAATAATCTTTGATGATATAAATCGCTTTATATTCACTCAACTCTCGTTTCTTCTTGGTGAGAAGTAATTGGCGCATTTGAAACATAGTGGAGGAACAAAGGAGGATACTAATTAACTGTCCGTATAAATGACACTCTAATCGTTCTAATTTTACAGAATTACATTGGTGAATATGAAAAAATGATTTCCATGTTTTAAAGATAAGTTCAACTTGCCACCGTAAAGAGTAAAAATCGTATACCTGTTCTTTTGGTAGGTATTCCGAAGGGATATTTGTAATGTAAAAGTTAATCGCACTAAGCCGTTTACTACGTTCTTTATAGGTAATTTGCTTTTTATGTTCTTTAAATGATAAATCCTTTTGTCTATGTTTCATTTGCGTTTCAGTTAATTTATACAGAATTAGTCTTGCCGGAAGCTTTTGATACATTCCAATATAAATCTCAGGAATTTCATATGTTTCACCTGACTGTAATTGGTCAATGAATTGCTCCATATCTAATTGGATGTACTCAGAGTGCTTTTTTATTGTTCCATTTTGAAAGTATTCAGGCTCTTCATTCTTTTGATATATACGAGTATTGAGCTTTAATCTTGAAATAAAATAAGCATTACACTCTTCTATAGTATGTAAGTCTTTTAAGTCGAAGTAACCTAAATCACGTATACATACATCGTTCGGTTGAAGAGACGTTAAACAAGTAGAACCATACGTTTTATCATTGTGCTTTCCCGATCCTACATGAACATGTAGGAACTGACCACTTAGTAAATCATATTCTAGTTGAATTTTTACGCCAGCATTTTGACCGCTACCACCTGAACCTTGATATGTAGAGACGAATTTATCTGGAACCTGAAAATGTGTAGAATCCAATATACGGATACGTCGAAAATAGTTTGTATACAAAGTTGGAATCTTGCTAGAAGAACAAAATTGTTGGTGAAGTAAATGTGCTAAGAGTTGTTGTAAAAACTGCACAGCTTGCGAATTAAAGCGTTGATTGAGTCCTTCAGGACTCATAGAAATACCAGTGTTAGCTTCTAATCGACTGCATAGTTGTGTCAATGAAGTATGAGCTATGTTTTGACTTAACCAAATACATAAGGCCACTAAATCTTGTGCGCGGTATTTACTTTTTCGTTTAACAAATCCTACATTTTTAGCTAATCTTTCTAAAGCATCAGGTGACATATATCGTTTCAACTCTGTAGAAAACAATTCTAGTTCATCAAAAATTGATAAGTTCATATCAAAATAGCCATCCTTTCCTATGATTCTACAAAAAGAATAGCGCATTTTTTCATTTTAGGGGGTATTTTGTTTTTTGGTTTGATAGCGATGGGGTAGAACCAAAAATTTGCGAATTCCGTACGCTAAACCAAATTTGAAATGGTAAAATATAGTTTAAATAAAAGGGTAGGGGGATAAATTATGAGAGCAGTCAAATTAGTCATGCATGATAATCATTATGCAGCAGATATAAATTGCTTATCGCAAGCGATAGAGGTGAAAAGCGCACTTGGATTACCAGACCAAACAATTGAAGATACAAAGAAATTTAATCAACGTATGTTGACCGAAGAAAAAGAAGGTAAAACGGTTTCACGTCTAATTTTAAACGAGGAAGGAGAATTAATTGGTATTACAACTTTAATGTTCTTTAACAGGGAAAAGAATACTTGTCATATCGGCAGTTGGATTGGTCATGAATATTGGGGGTTAGGCTATAATTTACTTTCAAAAATTGAAATCTTAAAAATAGCATTTGAAGAACTTAAATTAGATGTAGTATTTGCAGGTGCAAGATTAGTAAATATACGTTCGCAAAAAGCTCAAGAAAAAATATCCTTTATTAGATTGAATGTTGAGAATGATTTTCCTCAAGAACATGAATTTTTAGAGAAGAAAGAAAAACAGCCATGTGTACTTCATGCATTTTATAAAAATGACTTTATTCAGTACATAAAAAATTAATTTGGGCTAACCTATTTTCTTAGGTTGATAGAAATAGGGTCCCGCCACATCGCTATCAACCTAAAATTTTATAGTACCCCCAGAACGGAATGTTGTGTTAACTTGTAACAAAAACGCTCATTTTTTCGTTTTGGGGTAATTCTGAATTCTTAAGTTGATGGGCATGGGGCGGTACCCCTATTAGCAGTTAGTTGATACCTCCGGTACAGTTTAAATTATTGAGGTTTGGTAGAAATGTTAGAGGAACTTGGTTTATCCATTTCTCATAAAACGATTATACGTTGGGTTCATCGATATGGATCGAAGTTAGGTAAACGCGTTCGTCGTCATTTGAAGAAAAAATAATTCCCGGCGTGTCGATGAAACATTTATCAAATTGAAAGGAAAATGGATGCACTTGTATTTTGCTGTGGATTCAGCAGGAAAACACCGTTGGTTTTTATTTAAGTAAAAATTAAAAAGTGAAATCAGCTAAACGTTTCTTCAAAAAGACCTTAGGATCTTGTAATACCTCAAAACCTCGTGTCCTCACAGTTGATAAAAACCCATCCTATTTAAAAGCCGTGAAACAATCACAAAAAGTAGGAAACCTAGCAGCAGGAATCAAATTACAACAGATGAAATATAATGCTACTATATGATAGAAATGAATAACATATAGGTTCACCTTCCAAGATAAATTTATATAATTGAAATTACATAAAGAAAAGAAACTCATAAAAGTGTCTTTTCTTCATGAAAAAATCCCCACACAATGCGCAGAGATTAAACCTAAATATTTGAGTTGAATGAATACTTTTAAACTTAGGGATCCTACTCTGTTAACTAAATAATAGAATATCATTTTCAAATAATTTGTAGATAATACCCATATTGAAAGTGAAGTTTACATTTCTAGAGTTTACTCAATTTTATAAACTACGACCACATTCTTGGGTAAACTCCTTTACAAACGGCACAACTAGATTAGACAACTCTTTAAAATTTGCAGGAGTCAATGTAGGAAGTGGAGTATCAGCATGTATAATAGCATAATGTGTTACTTTTTCTAATATGTCTCGTGGAACATATATAAACCAATTATCCCATCTCTGACTTTTTGGATTAACCCAATATCTTAATGGTGGTGTAACATAAACTAGGTTTCCTTTAGATGCTGATTCATCTAATAATACTACTATCACTGAACCCTGAAATCCATGAGACTGCTCTGATGTCCAAGTTGTAGTAATAACATTCATTTTATTATTTATTCCTATAGCTATATTGGTTTCCATTCTTCGATGATTATTTAATTCTGTATACTGAAAACCAAAAAGTGGATATTGTTTTAAGTCCTTAACTTCAGCTAACTTCCAAAATCCTCCATCATATAAATTTTTCCTCAAAACAATTTCACGAGTAGGTCCGTTTATATCTAAATACCAATCTTTCCACAGCGTATTTGCTTTGGACTGAAGATTCACTAATCCATTACCCCGGTCAGTTAATTTCCAATACCCCCCATCATATAGATTATCCCTCAATAATAATTCACCTGAGTAGCTATTTATATCCAAGAACCACTCTTTCCAATGTGTGTTAGCGGTATTTTGAAGACTTACTATATTATTACCGTGATTATTTACTCTCCAATTACTACCGTTTCCAGATGTAGGCGATAATTTTAATTTCCCATCTTCCATATCTAAATACCAATTTTTCCAATGCTCATTGGTATTATTCTGAAGAGTAGCAATACCACTTATATTTGATATATTATAATCTCTTTCATAGTTACTTATATTGTAATCAAAACTCATATGGAAATAAACAGGATAGATATTATGGAAATTTAGAGGTTGTGAACTTATATATATATCCATTTGAGATGGAAAATAGTATGTTGCATAATTATAATACATTAACATTCCCTCCTTTACATCAATACAACATATGAGATACATTGATCTAATGACTTAAAGGACAAATCAAAAAGGGCAGCCTAATAACCTGTAGGCCTTTTTATTTAAATTTTCTAATATCGCTTGCATAATGTGGTTTGAGTCTCACTTCAATAGCTTTTTCTTCTGTGTATTGAAAATACAATTTACCATCACGAGAATATATTCCTTCTACAGACTCCATTTTCATATCAAACAAACATATTTTTACTATTACAATACAGCGCTAAAATTTCTAAACGTAGAATAGTTTTGTTCTTTTATTAAAGGCTATAAAAATGATTCGCCTATTTTTTAATGATATTTAAACGTTATCATTAAGATATTCATATATAAATAACGTATTTTTATATTTATTTCAATTCAAAAAAGATAGGGAATGTTAATAGCGATATAAGACTGGGTATTCCACCAACAAAGAGATACAAATAAATTACCTATAACATTTAAGTTTTAAGGGGGACTGTTTTCTACAAGTGCTCAACTTTCCAAAGGAAAACTAAAAAAGAATTAATTGGACCGCACCAGAAGATGATTCTTGCGAAATAATTGAAACAAATTGAATTCTTGAAACGACAAGTTGAAAATTTGAACAAGGAAATCAAAATGCGAATCCTCGCAGTTAAAAATGACCTGAATCCCTCTAGTATGAAATCTTAGACAAGCCTGACTTCAGGGCTTAACGTAATTGTTTATAGATGGGGTGATGCCTGAAAAAGAGATAGAAAAAAAGAGCTTTCCTTATTGGATAATTACATTTTGAATTACCTATCTCACTTGCCATGACGACGATAGCAATTTTGACCATGTTGACAACCGTGGCAATTTTGGCAGTTATGGCAATAAGCAGAAAGGTATTGTCCGCCTGGACGAACCTGACCAATATTGGATTGATTTTGTGCATAAGGATAATTAACCTCACTTGCTTGGAAATCGGTAACATTCAACATTTCGAGCTCCTTTTGAAAATTAAACATTTCTCAACCCCTTTATATTTTTATAATAATGAGTCACTGGAAAGAGAATAATAAAATAATTACAAACTAAGTTACTTAGTTCTTATTTTGAACATTCCCCTAAATAACCTATGCTTACTTATTAGTTACTGTTAAAACTCATTTTACTCATCTCCAATAGAAGGTGGCAGATACAAGCGGTTTGTCCATAAATTGTCCTACTATAAATATAAAAGGACACATCTAAGCTTGGTTCATGCATAGGTCTATCCTTTTTCAATATGTTTTTAATCATTAGTATTGGATTGCTTATAACATAATATTTACTTTATATTGGGGTACCGCCCCACATCCATCAACTTAAGGATTTAGACTATTTTTGAAGTTAAAAGCACGTTACTATTTTCTTATGTTAATGAGAAAGGGTGACGTGCTTTTTATGAATATGCATCAAAAACAAGAGTTATCTTT
>Ga0268252_1001101_pt1 | contig 15942 bp, 14 predicted proteins | sample AgamicMgSfrz_FD_200244 | JGI IMG/M metagenome (GOLD analysis project Ga0268252, IMG submission 200244) | Agave microbial communities from Guanajuato, Mexico - Mg.Sf.rz (v2) (version 3) | ecosystem: Host-associated > Plants > Phyllosphere > Phylloplane/Leaf | place: Guanajuato, Mexico | collected... | reverse complement strand
AGGTTCGGGTCGGGCATCGCGAGACAACGTTGCCAGCGGCAACGGCCCGAAGGGCGAGGCGAAGCCGAGTCATCCTGCACGACCCACCAGTGTAGAAAGGCGCCCTAAAGGCGCCTTTTTGCTATGTAAAATCGGCAGGATGAGAACCTGCGCCTTTTCACTTTCTTAGCACTTCTTTTACGCTTTCCGTCCTCAAGCCCTTTGTAACCGTTACCGATAAACGAATTGGTCTATTACAAAGGAGAAGATCATGACAACAATTAACACATCAACCTCAGGCGTTAGCCAACGCAGCAGCTCCAGCAGCAGCGACGTCTCTTCGCAGATTTCACGTCTGACCAGCCAGATCACCAAACTGCAACAGCAGCTGAAAGATGTGAATAATTCAGACTCCTCAACCGAGGAAAAACAGAAACAGCAAGAGCAGCTGCAAAGCCAAATCCAGATGCTTCAGGCGCAGCTGGCTCAGCTGCAACGTCAGCAGGCAGAAGAAGCGACTAAAAAACAAGAAGCTAAGCACAGCGGCAGCGCAAAAGCCGCCGACGGCATTAACCGCCCGACGGCAGAAAACCAGATCAACGTTTATATCTAAAAAGCGGGCATCCGTTGCCGCTGTTGCGTCAGCAGCATCGCCTGCTGACGTACTTCCTGCCAGATAACCTCAGCGGCGGGCGTCAGAGAACGGTTTTTACGGCGGATCAGCATTAGCGTGCGGTTAATTTCCGGTAATAACCGGCGTACTAACAGCGGCCGACCAGCAGGCAAAGGCAGCGCCAGCGCTGGCAAAATACTGATGCCGATGCCCGCTTCTACCATGGGATACAGCGTGGTGGGATGGCCGATCTCCTGTACGATTTCTGCCTCGACCTGCTGCTGCTTCAGCGCCTCATCGATTAATACCCGGCTGCCGGAGGCGTAATCCTGTAAAACCATCGTGCGCCCGCTCAGCCGCTGCCAGCGGATCGTTTCCTCCTGCGCCAGTTCATCATCCTGACGGCACAGCAGCAAAAAAGGCTCATCAAGAATCGGCTGCGATTCAAACTCGCCAGCGGTGAGCGGCCCCACCACGATGCCAAAATCGACCTCGGCATCGCGTACGCTCTGTAAAACCCACTGTTGCGGCCTGTCACGTAGCATAACTTTGATTTCTGGATAGCGTAGCTGGCTCGCCGCCAGGCACTGCGGCATCAGATGCGCGGAGATGGTTTGACTGGCAGCGACCCTGACCGTGCCGCTGCGCTGCTGCCCGAAGCTGCGCGCATCCAGCATGGTGGTATTTAGCTCTTCCAGCAGCCGCTCCAGGCGATTCGCCAACTGCTGTCCGGCATGGGTTAAAATCACTTCGCGCGTGGTGCGATCCAGCAAGCGGATGCCCATTTCCGCCTCCAGCTCCTTAATGCTGTGACTCACCGCCGACTGGCTCAGGCCGATAATCTGCCCGGCCTGACTAAAGCTGCCGTGTTGTGCAACGGCGACAAAAACCCGCAGCTGGCGTAACGTATAATTCATCTGTTTCATTCATCAATGGATGCAATAAATCAATTTTATTTCTAAACGCCGCTGGCGCACAATAGACCATCGATTTTTTACCAGGTTTTAACAATGGGAATTTTGCGTCTCGATCCGATGATGGTGAAATTATTGATCGCCGTCCTTCTCGCTACCTTCCTGCCAGCCAAAGGCGGTTTTGTCCCCTTTTTCGAATGGCTGACCACCGCCGCCATTGCCCTGCTGTTCTTTATGCACGGCGCCAGGCTGTCGCGCGAAAAAATCATCGCCGGCAGCAGCCACTGGCGGCTGCATTTATGGATTATGCTCAGTACCTTCGTACTGTTTCCGATCCTCGGTTTGCTGCTGGTCTGGTGGCATCCGGTAGACCTTAGCGATGAAATTTATACCGGCTTTGTTTATCTCTGTATTTTGCCCGCCACGGTACAGTCCGCTATCGCCTTTACATCGATGGCTGGCGGCAATGTCGCCGCCGCCGTTTGCAGCGCCTCCGCATCCAGCCTGCTCGGCGTTTTTATCTCGCCGCTGCTGGTCAACCTGGTGATGAATATTCACAGCGAAATGCCGGGCAACGGCCTGGAGCAGATCGGGCGCATTATGTTGCAACTGCTGGTGCCCTTTGTGCTGGGCCATCTGTCGCGCCGCTGGATTGGCGGCTGGGTTGAACGTCATCGCAGCCTGATTAGTAAAACCGATCAAACATCAATTCTGCTGGTGGTGTATTCAGCATTCAGTGAAGCAGTCGTCAATGGTATCTGGCATCGGGTCGGCATCATGACGCTGATATGGATTTTGGTGGGCAGCACGCTGCTGCTGGCGATTGTCTTACTGATCAACCTGTTGGCGGCACGCCTGTTCGGCTTCAACCGCGCAGACGAAATTACTATTCTGTTCTGTGGCTCGAAGAAAAGCCTGGCGAACGGCGTGCCGATGGCGAATATTCTGTTCCCCGCCGCCGCCGTGGGCATAATTGTGTTGCCGCTGATGATCTTTCATCAGGTGCAGCTAATGGTCTGCTCGTTTATTGCCCAGCGTTATAAAAAGAAGAATGACGCGGCGCTAAAAGCGAACGCTCCGCAGGGTAAAGCGGTAGTGGAATCTCAGAAGTAACAAAAAGGGCGCCGCTATCAGCGGCGCCCTTCAGCAAGGTTGCTTTAGCGGCTTAACCAGCCCTTCCAGCCCTTCAATTTTAATCGCCAGCGTTAACTGCATCAGTTCACCCAGCTGTCCAGCCGGAAATTCACCCTTACGGGCGAACCACAGCAGATAAGGTTCCGGCAAATCGATCAATACGCGCCCCTGATATTTGCCAAAGGGCATCACGGTATTGGCAATATCGATCAGCTGCTGTTTATCCATTCTGGCTGTCCAGGCGGCGGATCATCTCCGCTTCATCAATAACCTCAATGCCCAGCTCCTGCGCTTTTGCCAGCTTAGAGCCTGCCGCTTCGCCAGCGATAACCAGATCGGTTTTCTTCGAAACGCTGCCGCTCACTTTCGCGCCCAGCGCTGTTAGCCGCTCTTTCGCATCATCACGAGACATTATGCTTAGCGAGCCCGTCAGCACCACGGTTTTACCGGCAAAGGGGTTATCCAGTTCGGCAACGTCGACGATGGTGATTTCCGGCCAGTGAATACCAATATCCTCAACCAGCTGGCGTATCACTTCACGGTTGCTCTCTTCTTCCATAAAGTTGCGCACGTGCGATGCGACAATCTTGCCAACATCCTGTACGGCAATTAGCGCATCCAGGTCGGCATCCATGATCTTTTCCAGCGAACCGAAATGATTCGCCAGGTTAACCGCCGTCGCCTCGCCCACTTCACGAATGCCCAGCGCATAGAGAAAACGCGGCAACGTGGTCGCTTTCGCCTTGTTAAGCGCATCCACCACATTTTGCGCCGATTTCGGCCCCATGCGATCCAGCCCGGTCAGCAGGCCCGCCGTCAGACGGAAAAGATCGGCCGGCGTTGTGACATACTCTTTTTCCACCAGCTGATCGATGATTTTGTCACCCATGCCGTCCACGTCCATGGCGCGACGCGAGACAAAATGCTTCAGCGCTTCTTTACGCTGGGCGCCGCAAATCAGACCGCCGGTACAGCGCGTTACCGCTTCGCCTTCGACGCGCTCGACGTCAGAGCCGCACACCGGACAGTGGCTGGGAAATGTAATTTCGCGCGTTTCCTGCGGGCGTTCCGATTCAACCACGTTAACCACCTGCGGTATAACATCGCCCGCACGACGGATCACCACGCGGTCGCCAATGCGCAGACCAAGCCGCGCGATTTCATCTGCATTGTGCAGCGTTGCATTGCTCACCATGACGCCCGCCACCTGTACCGGCTCCAGACGTGCAACTGGCGTAATCGCGCCGGTACGGCCCACCTGAAACTCAACGTCACGTACCGTCGTCAGCTGTTCCTGCGCCGGGAATTTAAACGCGATCGCCCAGCGCGGCGCGCGTGCCACAAAGCCCAACCGCTCCTGCAGCTCCTGAGAATCAACTTTGATGACCACGCCATCAATATCAAAACCGAGCTGCGGACGATCGCGCTCTACCTGATGATAAAAATCCAGCACCTCTTCGGCGCTATGGTGAAGACGAATGCGATCGCTGACCGGAATACCCCAGGATTTAAACAGTTGCAAACGCTCCCAGTGGCTGTGCGGCAGTTCACCGCCTTCGACCAGCCCGATGCCGTAACAGAAGAAAGTCAGCGGGCGCTTAGCGGTAATTCGCGGATCGAGCTGACGCAGGGAGCCTGCGGCAGCGTTACGCGGGTTAGCGAATATTTTGCCGCCGGTGCGACGCGCCTCTTCGTTGAGCTTTTCGAAGCCCGCCTGGTTCATAAACACTTCGCCGCGCACCTCTAAGCGCGCCGGAATATTGTCACCTTTCAGACACAGCGGAATCGCCCGGATGGTGCGCACGTTGGCCGTAATGTTTTCCCCGGTGGTGCCGTCGCCACGCGTGGCAGCGCGTACCAGCAGCCCATCCTCATACAACAGACTGACGGCCAGCCCGTCCAGCTTCAGCTCGCAGCAAAAGGTAATGTCGTCGCTGCTTTTCAGGCGCTCCTGGACGCGCTTGTTAAATGCCAGGTAGCCCGCTTCATCAAATACGTTGTCCAGCGACAGCATCGGCACTTCATGACGCACCTGCTCAAATGCCGTTAACGGGGCCGCGCCTACACGTTGGGTTGGTGAATCCGGCGTGATTAAATCGGGATGTTGTTCTTCCAGGGCACGCAGTTCACGCATCAGACGATCGTATTCCGCATCGGGAATTTCCGGCGCGTCCATGACGTGATACAGATATTCATGATGACGAAGCGTGGTTCGCAGTTCGGTAATTTTGTCTTGTACGGATTCCATAACGCACCATCAGAGAAAGAAAACCCCCGACTAGCGGGGGTTCAGGGAATAGTTCAGAAACCAGCTTATCAGGCGTTTGCGTCGACCACGTCGCGAATACGCGCCTTATAGGTTTCCAGCTTCTGCGGCGTCATCATACGACGCTCATCGTCCAGCACCACGCCGCCGACATCATCAGCGATGCGCTGCGCCGACTGAAGCATGAGCTTAAAGTTTTGATGAGGATCGCCATAGGAAGGCACCATCATAAAGATCGATACGCCAGGCGTGCTGAAATCGGTCATAGCATCCGGGTTAAACGAGCCCGGTTTTACCATATTCGCCAGGCTGAACAGCACCGGGCCGCTTCCTGCCGGGCTTAAATGACGATGGAAAATGTTCATTTCACCAAACTGGAATCCCGCCTGCAAAATGCCCTGTAACAGGCTTTCGCCATTTAGCTCGCCGCCAGCATGAGCGGCAACATGCAGCACCAGCACGGTTTCTTTACGGCGCGTTTCTTCGCGCGGCGGCTGCGGCTGAGCGGCAGTTTCCGCAGCCGCAACAGGCGTATCGGTTTCCAGCGCCATTACCGGCTCGTCGTCATCCTGCCACTGCGCATCGTCAATTAACGGATCCGCTGGCGTTTCTTCATGGCGGACGGGCGTCGGCTGCTGCGGACGCGGCGCGACGGGCTGCGGACGTTCCTGCGGCAGAGGCGCAGCTTCGTCATCAACCGTTACGGAAGGTTCGCTGTCAAAGAGCGGATCGCGTTCCGGCTGCGGTGCAACGGGCACGGAGGTACGTGCAGGCTGCGGCTTACGGGGAGCAGGACGTGGCGCTGGCTCTTCGTCGTCTGCGGTAAAGCCATCAAAAGAGGGTTCGTTATGGGAAGATTTTGACGGCGCGCGACGAACGCGAACCTCACCTGTGCCGCCAGTGTCCTCGTCGGTCAGGTTATCTTCATGATCCTGCTTTAAACGCTTGTGCGGGCGATCGCGAAACACAGATGAGCGCTCTTTACGGCTGGTCCACAGGCCATGAAGAAGCAGCGCTATTATGGCGATCGCGCCAACAACGATTAATATCAGACGCAAATCCTGCATCATTGTATTCTCTGTTGTTCCAATACCTTGCCACCACGGCAAACTTTATCCTCTAACTGTATTTGTCCCGCTAAACAAGTGCAAGTCTGCACCGGCTTTTCTGACAAATAAGATAGAGCCACCCCGCTTTTTTGCTGTTTTTTCAGCCAAACAGCGACTGGTAAGAGAAAAAAGCCAGGTTATGATAGCCTGGCCTGCCAAACAGAGGAGAAAAACTGTAGATGGCCACGGTCACCCCCGCTTCTTATAACGGCATTCACTATTTCGCTCAGGGCTGGAAACTTATCCGCCTGCCGGGCATTCGCCGTTTCGTTGTTATTCCGCTGCTGGTTAATATCGTTCTGCTTGGCGGCGCATTTATCTGGCTCTTTCATCGCCTTAATCAGTGGATCCCGCAGATGATGTCGCATGTGCCCGACTGGCTCCAGTGGCTAAGCTATTTGCTCTGGCCGCTGACGGTTGTCTTTATCGTGCTGGTCTTCAGCTACTTTTTTTCTACTATTGCCAACTGGATTGCCGCGCCTTTCTGCGGCCTGCTGGCAGAACAGCTGGAAGGCCGTTTAACGGGCCAGCCGATGCCCGATAACGGCTGGCTGGCATTAATGAAAGATATTCCGCGCATCATGAAGCGCGAATGGCAGAAACTCGCCTGGTATTTGCCGCGCGCGCTGGGCCTGCTGCTGCTCTACTTTATTCCCGGCTTTGGCCAAACGGTAGCGCCTGTACTGTGGTTTCTGTTCAGCGCCTGGATGCTGTCGATTCAGTACTGCGATTATCCTTTTGATAACCATAAAGTAAGCTTTCAGAAAATGCGTAGTACGCTGCGCCAGCACAAAACCGACAATATGCAGTTCGGCGCGCTGGTCAGCCTGTTTACCATGGTTCCTCTGCTTAATCTGGCCATTATGCCGGTTGCGGTTTGCGGCGCGACCGCCATGTGGGTTGATCGGTATCGTAATCAGCTGGGTCAGCATGCTGCCGACGCGCCTCAGCTGAGCGGCAAACGCTAACTTCTCACGGCGCAACTGCTGCGCCTTCCGGCAAAAGCAAGCATGCTTATCGGGCCCGTTGCATTCGCCTGCAGCGGGCAGCAGAGCGGCCTTATGTCCTTTTAAAAAGGCTTATTTCAGCTAAACATATACATATACTTTTTCCTTCCTTCCTTGCGAAACTGGAAAAGGTATGCTTTCACGGTTCCCTGAAATTCATACAGTTAAGGACGGGCTATGAGTAAGATTTATGAAGACAATTCTTTAACAATCGGTCATACGCCGCTGGTTCGTCTGAACCGCATCGGCAATGGACGCATTCTGGCGAAGGTCGAATCTCGCAATCCCAGCTTCAGCGTCAAATGCCGTATCGGTGCCAATATGATTTGGGACGCGGAAAAGCGCGGAATTTTGAAGCCGGGCGTGGAATTAGTCGAGCCAACCAGCGGCAATACCGGGATTGCACTGGCCTATGTCGCCGCCGCCCGTGGCTATAAGCTGACGCTGACTATGCCGGAAACCATGTCGGTTGAGCGTCGTAAACTGCTGAAGGCGCTTGGCGCCAGCCTGGTGCTGACCGAAGGCGCAAAAGGTATGAAAGGCGCGATTACTAAAGCGGAAGAGATTGTCGCCAGCAATCCCGATAAATTCCTGATGCTGCAACAGTTTAGCAATCCAGCTAACCCGGAAATTCATGAAAAAACCACCGGCCCTGAAATCTGGGAAGATACCGATGGTCAGGTAGATGTGTTTATTTCTGGCGTGGGCACCGGCGGCACCTTAACCGGCGTTACCCGCTATATTAAAAACACCAAAGGCAAAAAAGATCTTATCAGCGTGGCGGTCGAGCCGACCGATTCTCCGGTTATCGCCCAGACGCTGGCAGGCCAGGAAGTTAAACCAGGCCCGCATAAAATCCAGGGCATCGGCGCAGGCTTTATCCCTGGCAACCTGGACTTAAGTCTGGTGGATCGTGTGGTCGCCATTACCAATGAAGAGGCGATTTCTACCGCTCGCCGCCTGATGGATGAGGAAGGCATTCTTGCCGGCATCTCTTCCGGCGCAGCCGTAGCCGCCGCACTGAAGTTGCAGGAAGATGAAGCTTTTGCTAACAAGAACATTGTGGTTATCCTGCCCTCCTCCGGCGAACGTTATTTAAGTACGGCGCTGTTCGCCGACCTGTTCACGGAAAAAGAACTGCAATAGTAGTGCCAGGCCTGTCCAGTTGTTGCAAAAAGCGCCTTTCGGGGTGCTTTTTTGTGGCTTATATCAAATTTCTACCAACCTTAAGATTGATTCACTCTGGTAGCTCTGGTATTTAAGCTGTCAATTATTTCGAACCGCAAAATTAATGACGGTTTGAACTGGATCAAGCTGAATCGATTTACTGATTTGGCGGAATAGCGCAACACGCGGCATAATGAGGAGTAGAGCAGCGAAGCGAAAACCCCTGTTTTTTTGCCCCGTCCGCTCTCATACCTTAACTGCGCATTTTTTGGTGAGTTCTGTACTCGAACCAGCGCGACCTTCACAGGCTAAAGTTTGGCCGCCAGGCTAGACTTTAGATACAAAACACCAAACCTAATTAAGTTGGGGAAACATAATGTTCCAGCAAGAAGTTACCATCACCGCACCTAATGGCCTGCACACTCGTCCGGCAGCTCAGTTCGTAAAAGAAGCCAAAGCGTTTGCTTCAGAAATCACCGTGACCTCTAACGGCAAATCCGCCAGTGCAAAAAGCCTGTTCAAGTTGCAGACTCTGGGCCTGACTCAGGGCACCGTGGTGACGCTGTCTGCTGAAGGTGAAGATGAGCAGCAGGCCGTTGAGCATCTGGTTAAACTGATGGCTGAACTTGAGTAAGCGTCCAGCCGCCTAAAAACCGTTTCATCAGGCAACTGAGTGCAAACATATTGATCGCGGACATTATGTCCGCGTTGTTGCATCCGTACAGTACGGTTCCGCAGGATTCTGGCACCTCGTTTCGCCTGGTAGGCATCGTTATAATAAAGGTAGGGTTATGATTTCAGGCATTTTAGCATCACCGGGTATCGCTTTCGGCAAAGCACTTTTGCTGAAGGAAGATGAAATCGTTATCAACCGGAAGAAAATTTCTGCCGATCAGGTTGATCAGGAAGTAGCGCGCTTTATTGAAGGCCGCCGCAAAGCAGCCGAACAGCTTGAAGCGATCAAAACGAAAGCTGGCGAAACCTTCGGCGAAGAAAAAGAAGCGATCTTCGAAGGCCACATCATGTTGCTGGAAGACGAAGAGCTGGAACAAGAAATCATCAGCCTGATTAAAGATGACCTGGCTACCGCCGACGCCGCGACGCACAGCGTGATCGAAGGCCAGGCCAAAGCGCTTGAAGAGCTGGATGATGAATATCTGAAAGAACGTGCTGCTGACGTACGCGATATCGGCAAACGTCTGCTGCAAAACATTCTGGGTCTGCACATTGTCGACCTGAGCGCGATCAAAGACGAAGTTATTCTGGTAGCGAAAGATCTGACGCCGTCTGAAACTGCACAGCTGAACCTGAAAAAAGTGCTGGGCTTCATTACCGATCTTGGTGGTCGTACTTCTCATACATCCATTATGGCGCGCTCTCTTGAGCTGCCTGCTATTGTCGGCACCGGTGACGTCACCAGTCGCGTTAAGAACGATGATTATGTGATTCTGGATGGCGTTAACAACAAGGTTTACGTTAACCCGACTGCTGAAGTCATCGAAGAGCTGAAAGCAGTACAGCACCAGTATCTGAGCGAGAAAAATGAACTCGCGAAACTGAAAGACCTGCCGGCTATTACGCTGGACGGCCATCAGGTTGAAGTTGGCGCGAACATCGGCACCGTGCGCGACATCCCGGGCGCAGAACGTAACGGCGCTGAGTGCGTTGGCCTGTACCGTACCGAGTTCCTGTTTATGGATCGCGATGCGCTGCCAACGGAAGAAGAACAGTTCCAGGCCTATAAAGCCGTCGCGGAAGCGATGGGCTCACAGGCGGTCATCGTCCGTACTATGGACATCGGCGGCGACAAAGATCTGCCGTACATGAACCTGCCGAAAGAAGAGAACCCGTTCCTTGGCTGGCGTGCTATTCGTATCGCCATGGATCGTAAAGAAATTTTGCATGCGCAGCTGCGTGCCATTCTGCGCGCCTCTGCGTTTGGTAAGCTGCGTATCATGTTCCCAATGATCATTTCCGTCGAAGAAGTACGCTTCCTGAAAGCGGAGCTGGAGATGTTGAAAGCCCAGCTGCGTGAAGAAGGCAAAGCGTTCGATGAAGCGATCGAAGTTGGTATCATGGTGGAAACGCCAGCCTCCGCCGTTATCGCTCGCCATCTGGCGAAAGAAGTCGATTTCTTTAGTATTGGGACAAACGATCTGACGCAGTATACTCTGGCAGTCGATCGCGGTAACGAGTTGATTTCGCATCTTTATAACCCAATGACGCCGTCGGTTCTCGGCCTGATCAAGCAGGTTATCGATGCTTCTCACGCCGAAGGCAAGTGGACCGGCATGTGTGGTGAGCTGGCAGGTGATGAACGTGCTACACTACTGTTACTGGGAATGGGGCTGGATGAATTCAGCATGAGTGCCATTTCTATCCCGCGCATCAAGAAGATCATTCGCAACACGAACTTCGAAGATGCGAAGGCATTAGCAGAGCAGGCTCTGGCTCAACCGACCGCGGAAGAGTTGATGAACCTGGTCAACAAGTTCATTAAAGAAAAAACACTCTGCTGATTCCGCGATACGCTGGCCCAACATTACTGCTTAGGAGAAGATCATGGGTTTTTTATCCAAACTTTTTGGTGATAAAACAGAAAGCGCATCTGGCACCATTGAGATCGTCGCCCCGCTGTCTGGTGAGATCGTAAATATCGAAGACGTGCCAGACGTCGTATTCGCGGAGAAAATTGTAGGTGATGGTATTGCCATCAAACCGGCAGGCAACAAAATGGTTGCGCCGGTAGACGGCACCATCGGCAAAATTTTCGAAACCAATCATGCGTTTTCTATCGAATCAGATAGCGGCATCGAGCTGTTTGTTCACTTTGGTATTGATACCGTAGAGCTGAAAGGCGAAGGCTTTAAGCGCATCGCGGAAGAAGGCCAGAAAGTGAAGAAAGGCGACGTGGTCATCGAATTTGATCTGCCGCTGCTGGAAGAAAAAGCGAAGTCTACGCTGACGCCGGTTGTGATCTCTAACATGGATGAGATCAAAGAGCTGACCAAACTGACCGGTCAGGTTACCGTTGGCGAAACGCCGGTTATTCGCATTAAAAAATAACGGCTTAAGCTTCAGCTAAAACGGCACTGCAAGGTGCCGTTTTTTATTGCCTGCCACAAAACGCTGCTGCTTAATGACTTTGCCAGTGCGGCAGGCGAATGGTCATCTCCAGTCCACCGTTACGCCCGTTGACCGCCTGCACCTCGCCATGATGCGCCAGCACCACTTTACGCACGATAGATAAGCCCAGACCGTAGCCTTTGCCCTGCATCGGCGAATTAACGCGCACAAAGGGATCGAAAATGCTGGAAAGCTTATCGGCGTCAACGCCCGGCCCGCTGTCGCTAACGCAAACTGACAGCCAGCCGTTATCGGGTTTTAACGTCACGCGCACCTGCTGCCCTTGCAATGAATAACGCAGCGCATTGCGCACCACGTTTTCCACCGCGCGCCGCACCAGCTCGGCATTGCCTTTCACGGTATAATCGGCGTCCTGCTCGACTTCCAGCGCGATCTCCACGCCGGGCAGCTGCGCTTCATAACGCGCATCGTTAACCACGGTTTCCAGCAGGCCGTACAGATCGAAATATTGTTCGTCAGGCATTTTTTCATTTTCAGCGCGCGAAAGCGTAAGCAACTCGCCAATCATTTTATCCAGCCGTCGCGCCTCTTCATCAATGCGGTCAAGCGATGCGTTAACCGACTCCGGCGTCTGACGCGCCAGCCCTGTCGCCAGCTGCAACCGTGCCAGCGGTGAACGCAGCTCATGGGAAATATCATGCAGCAGCTCTTCACGCGCTTTCACCAGCACCGCCAGCCGCTCCACCATGGCATCGAAGTCACGCGCAACCACTGAAAATTCGTCATGGCGACGCCGCATTTGTGGATAAAGGCGCACGGAGAGATCGCCGTTTGAGACGCGGGTAAAACCGGAACGCAGCTGACGCATCGGGCGTGACAGGTTCCACGCCAGTAAAGAGCTGAACAGCAACCCCATCAGGCCGGCAAACCAGAATACCGGCTCTGGAATATTAAGGATTTTACGCAGCGGCCCGCCCATCTCGCTGTCTTCACGCAGCCCTTTCACGTCATAGCGCAGCTGATACTGTTTGCCATCCGCGCCGGTAACCCATTCAATAACCCGATCGGGCACGCCGGCGCCCTGTGAGGTCGGTAAAAGCTGCTGGCGTGGGATTTCCTGCGGTGGAACAGGCATCGGCGTAACGGAGAAAAAGTGGCGGTCGCCAGGCGGCCAGTCCGACATCATATCGTCCAGCGCCGGTAAACCGCCGTGCTTTAACACCGAAACGGCGGAGGCCATCTGAAGATTAACAATACGCCGCGTCGCGATATGTTCCGGCGGCTCACGATGTTTGCCATACAGGGTAAATCCCAGCCACAGCAGCTGGCTGATGAGGAAAAACACCAGCCAGAAGCCAAACAGGATTTTCCAGAACAGCCGACCACGAAAGCGGGTGTTCATCGAATGCGGTAGCCAATGCTGCGCACGGTTTCGATATTGATCGCATCACCGGTCAGGCTGGAGAGTTTTTGGCGGATATTGCTGATATGCACATCCACGCTGCGATCGTAGGCTTCACGCGGGCGTCCCAGCCCTTTTTCAGACAGCTCATCTTTAGAGACCACGCGATCGGGCGCGCGCAGCAGCAGGTCAAGCAGATTGAACTCGGAAGCGGTCAAATCGAAGGGCCTGTTTTTCCATTCGCTAATGCGCGTTGCCGGATTCAGCGTCAAATCGCGCCAGCGCACCACATCCTTCTTCTCCTGCCGGGCAGGCAGCTCATCAAAACGCCGCAGCACCGCGCGCAGGCGCGCCACCAGCTCACGGGGATAACACGGTTTCGGCACATAGTCATCGGCGCCCATTTCCAACCCGATCACCCGATCGATATTATCGCCTTTCGCCGTCAGCATAATGACCGGTATCCGGCTGCTTTGCCGCACCTGACGCAGCACGTCGATGCCGCTCATATCCGGCAGCATAATATCCAGGATCATCGCCTGAAAATTGCCGGACAGCGCGCCATTTACGCCGGCCTGCCCGGTCAACACCAGGGTTGCGTCAAAACCTTCGCCAAGTAAATATTCGCTGAGCATGGTGCCCAGTTCAAGGTCATCGTCAACTAACAGAATTTTCATTCGCGTACTCTCACAAGCGGTTGGCGCTATTTTGACCTTAAGCGGAAAAATACGCAGCCGGTTTTACTCAATCCTTACAGAGATTATCGCCATATTAAGCTGTCGTTTCGCTTTATTGTGGCAGGCTTTTACGCTATACCAGTGCTTTCTCCGTACCAGGGATATTTGACATGGCATTACGCCGCACCCTTTTCAGCCGTAAAGGATTCTTATTGCTGATGCTTTTGATTGTAGTTGTTGTTATCGCCTGGGCGCTGCTGCATCAGCGTAAGGCGCCGGCAGAATTTTTAACGGCAACCGCGGAACAGCGCCCGTTACAGCAATCGGTGCTGGCCGACGGCACGCTGACCGCCAGCAAGCTGGTAAGCGTCGGCGCGCAGGCTTCCGGCCAGATCAAGCAGCTGTTGGTCGAACTGGGCGACCAGGTTAAACAGGGCCAGCTGGTAGCGGAAATCGACAGCATGACGCAGCAAAACGCCCTGCAAAATGCGCAAGCGGCGCTTAAAAATATCGAAGCTCAACGCGCGGCCAAAGAAGCACAGCTGAGTAACTATCGCGCCACCTTTGCCCGCCAGAAAGCAATGCTGAGCAAAAACCTGACGGCCAGAGCGGATTACGACAATGCGCTGGCCACCTTAAGTACCACCGAAGCGGAAATCCGTGCATTGGATGCGCAAATTGCCCAGGCGCAAATTGAAGTCAACACCGCGCGGGTCAATCTCGGCTATACCCGTATCGTTTCCCCTATTGACGGTACCGTCGTTTCAGTACCGGTCGAAGCGGGCCAGACGGTCAACGCCGTACAAAGCGCGCCAACGCTTATCAAGGTCGCCAATCTCGATACCATGACGGTAAAAGCGGAGATCTCCGAGGCGGACGTGATTAAGGTTAAGCCGGGCATGAAAGTCTGGTTTACCATTCTCGGCGAGCCGCAAAAGCGCTATGAAGCGACGCTGCGCGCGATTGAGCCCGCCCCGGACTCGATTAACACCGACAGCACCAGCAGCCTGACCAGCTCCTCCTCCAGCAGCTCCAGCACGAAAACGGCTATCTACTATTACGGCCTGTTTGACGTGCCGAACCCGGATCATCGCCTGCGCATCTCTATGTCGGCGGAAGTGCATATCGTTTTGGGGGAACGCCAAAATGCCATTGTGATCCCGGCAACCGCCATCGATACCATTGACGGCAAAACCTCGGTCCAGGTAGTAGACGCGAACCAGAAAGCGACCCGACGTCAGGTTGAAGTAGGATTGAATGATAATGTCGAAGCGGAAATCATCTCCGGCCTGAAGCCTGGCGAGAAAGTGGTATTAGGACAGCGCAGCGTAACCGCAGCGTCTGGCGGTCCGGGAATGGGGCCACGATAATGGCGCTGCTACAACTGACGAATATTTGCCGCGCGTTTCAGAACGGCGAACAGCAGGTACAGGTGCTGCGTAATATTAACCTGGCGATCGATTCCGGCGAATTTGTGGCGATCGTTGGGCAATCCGGCTCCGGTAAATCAACGCTGATGAATATTCTCGGCTGCCTGGATAAACCCAGCGCCGGCGAATATCGTATTGCCGATCGCGCCGTTTCCTCGCTGGATAATGATGCGCTGGCGGCGCTGCGTCGTGAACACTTCGGCTTTATTTTTCAGCGCTATCACCTGCTGAGCGAGCTAACGGCTTTAGGCAATGCGGAAATGCCCGCCATCTATGCAGGACAGGCGCCGCAGGCGCGTCGTGAGCGCGCTGCCGCCCTGCTTACCCGCCTCGGCCTCGGTGAACGCCTGCACTATCGGCCCGGCCAGCTCTCCGGCGGTCAGCAGCAGCGCGTCAGTATTGCGCGCGCCCTGATGAACGGCGGCGAGGTGATTCTTGCCGATGAGCCTACCGGCGCGCTCGACAGCCACAGCGGCGAAGAGGTAATGCGCATTTTGCATGACCTGCATCAGCAGGGGCATACCATTGTTATCGTGACGCACGATATGCAGATTGCCCGGCACGCCCAGCGTATTATTGAAATTCGCGACGGGGAGATCCTCAGCGACAGCCAGCGGCAAACGTCTCAGCCAGTCAGCGCCCGCCAGATAACCGCCCGTACCGCAGGCAAAGCCTGGCGCGCCGCGCGCGATCGGCTGAGCGAAGCCTTTCGCATGGCGCTGGTTTCCATGCTGTCACAGCGTCTGCGTACCTTTCTGACCATGCTCGGCATTATTATCGGCATCGCATCAGTAGTGGCGGTGGTGGCGCTGGGCAAAGGCTCGCAGCAAAAAATATTGCAAGAGATCAGCGCGATGGGCACCAGCACGCTGGATGTTTTTCCCGGTAATGATTTCGGCGATATGCACTCGTCGGCGATCCAGACGCTGCGCGCCAGTGATGCAGATGCGCTGGCCGGGCAGCCTTACGTTCACAGCGTTACCCCTTCTCTTTCCAGTAGCAGCACCCTGAAGTATCGCAATCAGGCGCTGTCGGTGATGGTTAACGGCGTCGGCGAACAGTTCTTTGCCGTGCGCGGCTATCAGCTGTCACAGGGAATGGCCTTCGATCGTCATAGCGTCGACACTCTGGCGCAGGAGGCGGTGATTGATGAGAAC
>Ga0268252_1001100_pt1 | contig 15942 bp, 17 predicted proteins | sample AgamicMgSfrz_FD_200244 | JGI IMG/M metagenome (GOLD analysis project Ga0268252, IMG submission 200244) | Agave microbial communities from Guanajuato, Mexico - Mg.Sf.rz (v2) (version 3) | ecosystem: Host-associated > Plants > Phyllosphere > Phylloplane/Leaf | place: Guanajuato, Mexico | collected... | reverse complement strand
ACTTTATTCTCGTAGCCAGAATAAGTATGCACTACATACCAATTTTTTTCCATATTAGAGGACTGTTATGTCCGTCCCTCCTTAACGCTATTTTACTCTTCATGCCTTACGTAATCCCATTTATATATAAAAGGAGCAATCGCATAAAAAAGCTTTTTTATTATTTTCAAGCAATGAAAAAACCCGTTTCCGGGCTTTGTGTGTTTCCTATTGTGTTACCATTATACCATGAGTGGACAACAGTTATTCAAGTATTAAACGAATTAGTTCGGAAATTCCCATATCAACTAGTGCAAAGAACAAAGCAAAGAACGTTACGGTCGCAAGGACTATGATTGTATAGTTAGTTAGTTCTTTTCTTTTCGGCCAACTAACCTTTCTTAATTCTCTGCCTACTTCACGGAAAAAGCTAACAGTGCGTTGCATTTCGTTACCTCCATATTTAAAAGCGGGTAGCCTGTCTTAGCAGCATTTGCTATTTTGTTTCTTTATGAACTGTATGTGCATTGCATGTTTGACAATATTTCTTTACTTCGAGGCGATCAGTGGTTTTGCCGCTCATCTTCGAATAATTTCTAGAGCCGCATTTTTCACAAGCCAATACAAGCTTATTTCTCATTAAATTACACCTACTACGTCCTTTATATCTCCCCAAACTGTAACATGGACATGACTGTATGTCAATATTAGTCAGTTAATTGTCTTTTCTGCGGTTTTATAACAATTTAAAGGGAAAACTCCCGTATCTCCAAATAGCGCTCGAGTTTCCTCTTCACCCTTTGGAGTGCATTATCTATCGACTTTACATGTCTGTTCAGCTCTTCTGAAATCTCTTGATAGGATTGTCCATCTAAATAAAGTGCCAGCACTTTCCTTTCCAGATCACTCAGAAGCTCGGACATTTTCACTTCGATATGGTCAAACTCTTCCTGATTGATAATTAATTCCTCTGGGTCTAATATCTTTGCTCCAGAAATAACATCCATTAATGTTCGGTCTGACTCTTCATCATAAATCGGCTTATCAAGAGAGACGTAGGAATTTAAAGGAATATGCTTCTGTCTTGTGGCTGTTTTGATTGCAGTGATAATTTGCCTCGTAATGCATAATTCAGCGAAAGCTTTAAATGACGATAGCTTGTCCCCTTTAAAATCACGGATGGCTTTGTACAAACCAATCATGCCTTCTTGAACAATATCTTCTTTATCAGCACCGATTAGGAAATAAGATCTTGCTTTAGCTCTTACAAAATTACGATATTTTTGAATGAGAAAGTCTAATGCGTCACTTTCTCCCTTATGAACTAATTCAACCAGTGTTTCATCTTCAAGTTCTAGATACTTCTCAACACTTTCATTGCTCTTACTCCTGTTGTCAGCACTCATTCAGATCCCCCCGACCGCGCAATCATGGATAAAACCATTATACAGTAGGGTTTTTTTAAGCGTCAACAACTCATTTCTCGCCACGGCGCCATTTTTCAAATAATTCTTCCATTTCTTTAGAAAGCGGTATCTTAATGACAGGCTTTCTCTCTTTGATTCGCTTTACCTTTTTTTCAATATTTTTTTCAATTTCAGCCATTTCAATTAGGAGCTCTCTTGCAGAAATTCTTAGAGCCCCTTGTCCGAATATGGCCCACTGTTCGGTGAAATCTGATGTCGCGACATGAATTTGAGTTTTTCGATTACTTAGCTCTTTCGCAAGCTTTTCTATTCTTTCATCGGCCGTTTCATTTTCCTTTGTAAAAATGACATCCACCTTAGAATTTTTAAGTTTTTTTTCTGTGCCTCTGACATAGTAGGCATCAAAAACAACAATGACACGGTAGCCTGAATATCCTTGATATTCTGCCATTTTCTCAAGCAGAGCATCTCTCGCAGCAGACAAGTCATTGTTCTTAAGCTTGTTAAGCTCTGGCCAGGCTCCAATAATGTTATAGCCGTCAACTATAAGTATGTCCATCATTATCCCTCAATTGGATGGCGTTTCCGGTAAACCTCGTACATTAGAAGTGCTGCAGCTACAGATGCATTTAACGATGTTACTGCTCCTGCCATTGGCAGCTGGATAAGAAAATCGCACTTGTCACGAATGAGCCTTCCCATCCCTTTCCCTTCACTTCCAATAACAAGACCAAGGGGCATTGTTCCATCAAATCTGCGGTAATCTTCCTTACCTTTTGCATCCGTTCCCGCAATCCAGACTCCTCTTTCCTTAAGCTCATCTATAGTTCTGGCCATATTTGTCACCCTGACAACAGGGATATGTTCAATAGCGCCTGTTGATGCTTTAGCAACAGTTGCTGTAAGCCCTACTGCTCTCCTTCTTGGAATGATGATTCCATGCGCCCCTACAGCATCGGCAGTCCGCATTATAGAGCCTAGATTATGAGGATCTTCTATCTCATCCAACAGCATAAAAAATGGTGCTTCATTCCGCTTTTCAGCAAGTGCGAACAAATCATCTATTTCAGCATATTGATAAGCAGCAACTTGTGCCACAACTCCCTGGTGGTTTGCATCCACAATAGTATCCAGCTTTTTCTTTGGCACAAATTGTACTAGTACATTTGCATTTTTCGCTAAACCTATGACGACCTGCATCTGTCCTTTTTGGGAACCTTCTGCAATAAGAATCTTATTGACATCCCTCTCTGATTTTAACGCTTCGATTACTGCGTTTTTTCCAACAATATAATCATTGTCCACTTTATGTTCCTCCTACTGCTTTTCAATGATGGATAGGGCGGTTTGAATAATCTCTTCAAGCCGCTCCTCATCCTCAGACAAATATAAATACCCAAGCACTGCTTCAAAGCCTGTGCTGTACCGGTATGTTTGAACATCCGTATTTTTCGGTATACTTCCGGATTTTGCGTTTCTTCCTCTTTTCATTACTGCAAATTCCTCAGGTGTAAAGAAATCCTCTGCTATCATTGCATGGACGACCTTTGCCTGCCCCTTAGCCGAAACATACTTGGTAGCTTCCCTATGAAGCTGGTTAGGTCTCACCTTTCCGCTATAGAGAAGATGCCTTCTTACGTATATCTCCAGAACAGCATCACCCATATAAGCAAGGGCTAGACTATTCAATTGTTTCTCATCAATATTCTTGTCATAAAGGAGCATTCATTACCCTCTTTTCCAGCGAATGCCCTGTGGCGTATCCTCTAATATGATGTTCATCGCCTTCAATTGGTCTCTAATTTGATCAGCCAATTGGAAATTACGTTCTTTGCGAGCTTGGTTTCGTTTCTCGATAAGTGCTTCTATCTCCTCGTCGAGCAATTTTTCCTGTACAAGCGAAAGCCCCAGCACACCGAAAAGCTCTTCAAATTCTTTTATAAACGCATTGATGACAGCAGCAGATGTTGTTTTTTCCAACAAATAATAATTAGCTTGCTGTGAAAGTTCAAATAACACGGAAATTCCATTCGCTGTATTAAAATCATCATCCATGCTTGTAATGAATTGATTATGCAAGTCAGTAATCTTATTCAGCCATTCCTCATTTGTATCGGTTAAGTCAGTGCTTGTGACCTTACGGTGCAGCAAGTTATCATAAGAAGTTCTGATACGCTCCAATCCAGCTCTTGTATTCTCTAATACTTCTTCACTGTAATTGATTGGGTTGCGGTAATGAACGGACAGCATAAAGAAGCGCAAAACTTGCGGATCATGAATCTGCAGAATGTCGTGAACTGTAATAAAGTTACCTAATGATTTAGACATTTTTTCATTATCTATATTAATATAGCCATTGTGCATCCAATAGTTTGCAAATGTCTTCCCTGATAACGCCTCGGACTGAGCTATTTCATTCTCATGATGAGGGAAAGCCAAATCCTGTCCTCCTGCATGAATATCAATTGTGTCTCCCAGATACTTCTTGACCATTGCTGAGCACTCTATATGCCACCCTGGTCTTCCTTGCCCCCACGGACTTTCCCAAGATATCTCGCCTTCTTTTGCATTCTTCCATAACGCGAAATCAAGCGAATCCTGCTTTTTCTCTCCAACAGCTATTCTTGCTCCAGACCTGAGCTCATCGATTGATTGATGCGATAATTTACCGTAACCCTCGAACTTTCTTGTATGGTAATAGACATCTCCCTCCGATTCATAAGCATAGCCTTTATCTATAAGCGCCGCTATAAATTCAATGATGATGTCCATGCTTTCTGTAACACGGGGATGAGTATCCGCCTTCTTGCATCCAAGTGCAGTAACATCTTCAAAATAAGCTTCAATAAAGCGGTCCGCAATAGCAGGTACCTCTTCACCAAGTTCATTGGCAGCCCTGATCAATTTATCATCTACATCAGTGAAATTAGAAACAAAGTTAACATCATAGCCTCTAAATTCTAGATAGCGTCTCACTGTATCAAATACTATTGCTGGTCTTGCATTTCCAATATGGATATAGTTATATACGGTTGGACCGCACACATACATTTTAACCTTACCCTCTTCTAAAGGCACAAAATCTTCTTTTTCCCTTGATAATGTATTATAAATTTGAATAGGCATTACCTATATCTCCCTTCCTTTTTCAGCTCTTTCAATTCGCTCTTTAAAATAAGCAGTTCATCCTCTAGTTCCTTCATTCTTTCAGCAAATGGATCAGGTAAATCGGAGTGATTCAAATCTTTTTTTATCCTAATACCATCCTGCACCACTACAGTCCCGGGAATACCTACTACTGTGGAATTTGGCGGAACATCTTTTAAAACAACAGAACCTGCTCCAATCTTTGCGTTTTCACCGATAATTATGGAACCTAATACTTTCGCTCCAGTTGCAATTAACGCATTATCCTTAACCGTTGGGTGTCTCTTCCCTTTTTCTTTCCCCGTTCCCCCTAAGGTTACCCCTTGAAATATCGTTACATTATCTCCAATTTCGCATGTTTCCCCTATAACAACTCCCATGCCATGATCTATAAAGAGTCTTCTTCCAATCGTCGCTCCTGGATGAATTTCTATACCAGTTACTAATCGGCTGAATTGAGATATCGTACGGGCTAGAAAAAACCATCTATGTTTGTAAAAATGATGCGCAATGCGATGAAGCCATATTGCATGCAATCCAGAGTATGTCAGGACTACTTCAATCGAGCTTCTTGCTGCAGGATCTTGTTCAAATACTACTGTTATATCTTCTTTAATGCGCTTAAACATTTTAACCCTCCCAATTCCATCTCTATTCACATGAAAGCCATCTATATTTCCCCAACTTTGCATTTGTGCCTATAAAAAAAAGCGCCTCTGTCCATAAAGACAGAGACGCTTCTTTGTGCGCGGTTCCACTCTGTTTAGATTATTACCTAAGCAACAATCTCCACTCAACCTTGTTAACGGTTAGGAACCGCCTCTATTTACTAAACAAAAGACCTAGAAAACTACTTCTCGTTGTTCAATAAAGGACTCAGAGGGGCACTTCAAAAAAGGAGAGGCTTGAACCACTTTCAGCCGGTGATGGTTCTCTCTAAAAAGCATCCTTTTTTTACTTTTCCTCTTCTACGATTTAATATTTATTGGTTTTTCCTTTACTATATTACATTTTTATCAGAATGTTAACCAATTAGCGATAATAATCTTTTTTCAATTTTAGAAGATCCAAGCAATTCAATTGCTTTTGGAAGATCAGGACCATGTGTTTGACCAGTTGCAGCAACACGTATTGGCATAAATAAATTTTTGCCTTTTTGGCCTGTAGCCTTCTGCACCTTTTTAATGGCAGCTTTAATATTATCAGCAGTCCAGTCGCTTAAAGCATCCAATTCTTCTTTAAATGCGGATAATACTTCCTTCACTTGTTCACCGGATAATACTTCTTTAGCTTCTTCATCATACTCTATTTCTTCACTGAAGAATAATGTAGATAGACTGACAATATCAGCACCACAGCTCATTTGTTCCTGATACAAGCCAATTAGGTTATGCACCCAATGATCTTCTTCACTCGAACGATTTTCCTTTACAAGTCCTGCTTTAACAAGATGCGGTAATGCTAACTCAATAACTTTATCAAAGTCAGCCTTTTTAATATATTGGTTGTTCATCCATGCTAGTTTATTCTGATCAAACAATGCAGGTGACTTTGACAATCTTGCTGCATCAAAGATTTTAATAAACTCATCCTTTGTAAAGAGCTCTTCCTCACCTTCTGGAGACCAACCTAACAGGGTAATGAAGTTAAAGAGTGCTTCTGGCAGATAACCCAGCTCTTCATATTGCTCAATAAACTGAATAATAGATTCGTCACGTTTGCTCAGTTTTTTTCTGCTTTCATTGACAATTAAAGTCATATGACCAAACACTGGTCTCTTCCAGTTAAGGGCATCATAAATCATAAGCTGTTTTGGTGTGTTCGTGATGTGGTCATCTCCCCTAAGAACGTGTGAGATTTCCATTAGGTGGTCATCAATAGCAACCGCAAAGTTATATGTAGGAGTGCCATCCTTTTTAACGATAACATAATCACCAATTGTTTCTGATTCGAAAGAAACAGATCCCTTCACCATATCCTCGAATTCATACACAACATTTTCCGGAACCTTAATTCGGATACTAGGCTGTCTGCCTTCTGCTTCCAGCTTCGCTTGTTCTTCCTTTGTCAAGTGACGGCATTTGCCCGAATATTTTGGTGTTTCATTATTTTTCACTTGCTCTTCTCGTTCTGCTTCAATTTCCTCTTCAGTACAGTAGCACTTATATGCTAATCCGCGATCAAGCAATTCAGTGTAGTATTTTTTATAGATATCATTTCGCTCAGATTGACGGTATGGACCAAACTCTCCACCGACATCCACGCTTTCATCCCAGTCTATGCCAAGCCACTTTAAATACTTTAATTGGCTTTGCTCTCCACCTTCTATATTACGTTTTTTATCTGTATCCTCAATTCGGATAATGAACTTTCCACCCAAATTGCGTGCATATAAATAATTAAATAATGCTGTACGCGCATTCCCTATGTGTAAATGTCCCGTTGGACTTGGGGCATAACGAACACGTATTTCGTTACTCATGGTTCTGCCTCCTCAATTTTGTTTCATAAATATTTCTTGTTTATTCTATCATTTAGTATTTTCCATTAAAAGAGTGTTACTGCACTTTTCTCTGTAAAAGGACTACTGCTAAGGAAGCAATCCCTTCTCCTCTACCCGTAAACCCTAACTTTTCTGTTGTAGTTGCCTTTACATTCACATTTTCAATTTGTGTTTCCAACAGCTCAGCAATTCTTGATTGCATTGCTTTAATATGTGGCGCCATTTTTGGCTGCTGTGCCATAATTGTACAATCAGCATTCACCAATTCATAGCCTTTGGATTTCACGATGCTCCAAACTTCTTTTAACAGAATTGCTGAGTCAAAGTCTTTAAAAGCCTGGTCTGTATCAGGAAAATGTCTGCCAATATCCCCTTCTCCTATAGCCCCTAAACAAGCATCTGCTATAGTATGTAAAAGCACATCTGCATCTGAGTGTCCAAGCAGCCCCTTTTCATACGGAATCTCGATACCGCCGATAATAAGCGGTCTCCCCTCTACTAGTTGATGCACATCAAAACCTTGTCCTATTCGCAACATGTCTTGTACTCCTTTTGCTGTTAAAATTTGTACTTAATTTTCTGTATGATAGCCTCTGCAAAATATAAATCTTCTGGTGTAGTTAATTTTATATTGTCATAGTTGCCCATGACTATTCTGACGTCTTGCCCCAATCTTTCTACAAGACTAGCATCATCTGTTCCCAAAAACCCCTCTTGAATTGCTTTTTCGTGGGCTTCTTTTAACAAGGAAATACGAAAAGCTTGTGGGGTCTGAATAGCCCACAAGCTAGAACGTTCTACTGTCTCTTCAACGACGTCACCTTTTACCTTTTTGACGGTATCTTTAATTGGGACCGCTAAGACAGCTGCTCCATTCGCTGCTGCAACATCAGTCAATTCCTTCATCTGAAGAATGTCAATGAATGGTCTGGCGGCATCATGAACAAGAACAATAGCATCTTTTGAAATTTCCTTTACAGCATTATAGACACTATATTGTCTTTCATCTCCGCCATTTACGATAGCAGCAATTTTCGTTATTTTATTCCTTTTTATCAGTGCATGCATCTCTTGTTTATCCTGGGGGCTGGTCACCAGCCAAATCTTACTACAGTTTTCATCCTTTTCAAATACCTTCAGAGTATGAATGAAAACTGGAAGACCGTCTATTTTAAGGAACAGTTTATTCTTCCCTGCTCCCATTCTTTTCCCCTGACCCGCGGCCGGTATAATGACTTCATAAGCCATAAAACAAACTCCCATCTATTACAATGCTTTTTCTAATAACTTGGGCTTTGCAAAAATCATTCTTCCTGCCGATGTCTGCAAAACGCTAGTAACAAGCACATCAATATGTTTTCCTATAAAGTTGCGTCCCTCTTCGACAACAATCATTGTGCCGTCATCCAAATAGGCAACACCTTGGTTATGCTCTTTGCCGTCCTTGATTATAAGTATCTTCATTTCTTCACCTGGCAGAACAACTGGTTTCACAGCATTCGCCAAATCATTAATGTTAAGGACTGAGACCTGTTGCAATTCACAAACCTTATTTAAGTTAAAATCATTTGTAACTACAACACCATTCGTGATTTTAGCGAGCTTTACCAGCTTGCTGTCCACTTCTGTAATTTCATCGAAGTCACCTTCATATATTTCCACTTTAATTGCAAGCTCTTTTTGAATGCGATTGAGGATATCAAGCCCTCTTCTTCCTCTGTTTCTTTTCAAAGCATCAGATGAATCTGCGATGTGCTGCAATTCTCCAAGTACAAACTGTGGAATTACAATCGTTCCCTCAAGGAAACCTGTCTGGCAAATATCAGCGATTCTTCCATCAATAATGACACTAGTATCTAGAATTTTCAGATCGCCTTTTTCTGTTTTTAATACTTCTTCTTCATTTGCTTTTTTCTTTCTAGCTGCAAAAAGAGTGGATAGCTCGTCTCTCTTTTTGAATCCTACCTGAAAACCTAAATAGCCAAAAAGTAAAGTTAAAAGAATAGGCGCGACCGTATTGATTAACGGTACTTTTATGGCGGTTAGTGCATAGCCTATTAAGAAGGCTAATATCAGTCCAAATGCTAAACCGACACTTCCAGTAATAATATCAGTGATTGGAGCCTTTACAAGGGTTTCTTCCACCAGCTTGATAAAATTAACAATATAATCTATCGCCCAAAAAGTAATAAAATAAAAAATAATGGCGCCAAGTATTGCCGATACATAAGGGTTATTTATTAAGTTATGATTTAAGTTAACCATATTTAATAAATCAGGAATAAAAACGATTCCCAAAGTCCCTCCAATAATTAAAAAACATGCCTGTACAATCCGTCTTAACAATACTTACACCTCCTCTTTCACATTATAAACAAATTCCCGAATTTGAAACCTAATATTACAGAGAATTTTTTTATTTGTAATGAAAAAGTTAATTAGCAAACTTTTTGTTCTTTTTCGGCTAATTTTAGAGTAGCATTATTGGCAATTAATTGTCAAACTATTTAAACATTACATTTTATCATACCAATAATGCAACTTCAATTATTTTTTCTATTAAACAGGCCTATTTACTCTCCTAATGCAGCTTTTAACGCCTCACCAACAGAGCTAACCCCTATCAATTGAACCCCATCTGGCGCTTTAAGACCAGAGATATTATTGGCAGGCAATATGACTCGCTCAAATCCTAATTTTGCCGCTTCCTGAATTCTTTGTTCAATCCTGGATACTCTTCGCACTTCTCCTGTCAGCCCGACTTCACCAATAATGCAATCTGTTGCTCTTGTAGTCTTATCTCTAAAGCTGGAAGCAATACTGACAGCTATAGCCAAGTCGATTGCTGGTTCATCAAGCTTAACGCCTCCGGCAACCTTTAGATAAGCATCTTGATTTTGCAGCAGCATTCCTACTCTTTTTTCGAGAACAGCCATTAATAGAGGGACACGATTATGATCTATTCCTGTTGCCATTCTTCGTGGGTTTCCAAAGCTTGTTGGAGAAATAAGGGCTTGAATCTCAACAAGCACTGGTCTTGTTCCTTCCATTGATGCTACAACTGTTGACCCTGCAGCACCTTGTGAACGTTCCTCCAGAAATATTTCTGATGGATTCTCCACTTCTTCTAATCCAAATTCCTTCATTTCAAATATTCCCATTTCATTGGTGGATCCGAAGCGGTTCTTGACAGCCCTTAATATTCTGTATGTGTGATGTCTTTCCCCTTCAAAATATAAAACTGTGTCCACCATGTGCTCAAGCAGTCGTGGACCTGCAATAGACCCTTCCTTCGTCACATGACCAACAATAAATATAGCAATTCCCTTTGTCTTTCCTATTCTCATTAGTTCAGCTGTACACTCTCGAACTTGAGAAACACTTCCTGGGGCAGAGGTGACCTCTGGATGAAAAATTGTTTGGATAGAGTCAATCACCACAAAATCTACCTTTGTGTTTTCTATCGTTCTGCTGATTTCCTCTAAATTTGTTTCCGAATATACAAGGAGCTGATCAGACATAACTCCAAGCCTGTCTGCTCTCAGTTTTGTTTGTTTCTGTGATTCCTCTCCTGAAACATATAAAACAGACTGTTTTTTCAGGGCTAATTGGGCAGATACCTGCAGCAACAGTGTCGACTTCCCAATTCCCGGATCTCCTCCAATAAGTACAAGAGAACCAGGTACAACCCCTCCGCCTAACACGCGGTTAAGCTCCTCAAGATCTGTTTTTATTCTAGGCTCATTAACTGTCTCAATGCTTGTTACAGGAATAGGTTTGGCAGCTATTGTCACCCCTTGGGAATGCGCGAATGCACCCTTTCTTTGGGCTGGCGCTTTTTCTACTTCTTCCACCATCGTGTTCCAATTTCCGCAGCCTGGACATTTCCCCATCCATTTTGCAGATTCATAGCCGCATTCCTGACATAAGAACTTTGTCTTTCTTTTTGCCATTCTTGTATCTCCTTACCTTTCCACTCAAAAATCTTCTCGACTCATAAAAAGTATAAATGGCACACGCATTAGTAAAACGTGTGCCATTTATGAAATTAAGCGTTATTTTTGCAGGTTTGTCAATTGCTGTGCATCTTTCACTCTTACGGTGAATTCGCCATCTTCCACATCTAAATCAATATGCTGCCCGTTTAATACTGTACCTTTTAACAGTTCCTCTGACAGACGATCCTCTATATGCTTCTGGATAGCCCTGCGCAACGGTCTGGCTCCATATTCTGGGTCATACCCTTCCTGTGCAATCTTCTCTTTAGCAGCATCAGTGATAGTTAGATAAATTTCTTGTTCTTTCAATCTGCTAACTAACTGATCTGCCATAAGAGATACAATCTCTTGAAGATGCTTCTTCTCTAAGGAGTGGAACACGATAATCTCATCGATACGGTTTAAGAACTCTGGACGGAATGCTCTTTTCAACTCTTCCATCACACGGCCTTTCATATCTTTATAGTCCTGTTCACCATCCTGAATATTGAAGCCCACATACTTATTCGTCTTTAAAGCAGAGGCACCAACATTTGAAGTCATGATCAGCACTGTATTTCTAAAGTCAACTGTTCTTCCTTTAGAGTCAGTTAAGCGCCCGTCTTCTAATACCTGCAGGAGGATATTGAAAACATCTGGGTGAGCTTTTTCAATTTCATCTAGAAGTACAACAGAATAAGGCTTTCTTCTTACTTTTTCAGTAAGCTGTCCGCCTTCCTCATAACCAACATACCCTGGAGGTGAACCAACTAGTCTTGAAGTGGAATGCTTCTCCATGTACTCAGACATATCAATGCGGATCATTGCATCTTCGTCACCGAACATTGATTCAGCAAGGGCACGCGCAAGCTCTGTTTTACCTACACCTGTTGGTCCTAGGAAAATGAAGGAGCCAATTGGTCGTTTTGGATCTTTCAAACCGGCTCTTGCTCTTCTTACAGCCTTGGAAATAGCTTTCACAGCTTCCTCTTGGCCGATTACCCTGTTATGAAGAATGTTCTCCATATTAAGGAGCTTATCTGTTTCAGTTTGCGCTAATCTTGATACAGGAATTCCAGTCCAGCTTGATACTACACTTGCGATATCTTCCACTGTCACCTCTGTATTTTCTTGACCCTGTTTTTCCTTCCAATTCTTCTTCGTTTCTTCCAGCTGCTCACGAAGTCTTTGCTCAGTGTCACGCAATGAAGCTGCCTTTTCAAATTCTTGGCTTTGGACAGATGCATCCTTTTCCTTACGAACCTCTTCTAGTTTAACTTCTAGTTCCTTTAAATTAGGTGGAGTCGTGTAAGATCTTAATCTTACCTTTGATCCAGCTTCATCTATTAAATCAATTGCTTTATCCGGTAAAAAGCGGTCAGAAATATAACGATCAGATAATTTCACTGCTGCCTCGATTGCTTCATCAATAATCGATACACGGTGATGTGCTTCATATCTGTCACGAAGCCCTTTTAGAATTTGGATGGACTCCTCCATAGTAGGCTCATCAACTGTGATTGGCTGGAAACGTCTCTCTAAAGCAGCATCTTTTTCAATATATTTACGGTACTCATCTAATGTTGTTGCACCGATGCATTGCAGTTCTCCTCGTGCGAGGGATGGCTTCAGAATATTGGATGCATCAATCGCACCCTCAGCTCCACCAGCTCCAATCAATGTATGCAATTCATCAATGAAGAGAATGATGTTTCCTGCTTGACGGATTTCATCCATTACCTTTTTCAAGCGATCTTCGAATTCACCGCGGTATTTTGTTCCTGCCACAACTGTCCCCATATCTAATGTCATGACCCTTTTATCTCTTAGTATCTCAGGTACCTCGTTTTGAACAATTTGTTGTGCCAATCCCTCAGCTATTGCAGTTTTACCTACCCCAGGCTCACCAATAAGGACAGGGTTGTTCTTAGTCCTTCTGCTCAATACTTCAATTACACGTTGAATTTCCTTGCTTCTTCCGATAACTGGGTCTAAACTGCCTTCTCTTGCAATTGCTGTTAGATCTCTTGCAAGGCTGTCTAGAGTTGGAGTATTTGCACTTGCAGCAGAACTGCCTTGATGGCTTCCTGATTCACTGCTTCCAAGCAATTGTAAGACTTGTTGTCTAGCTTTATTTAAACTTACACCAACATTATTCAATACTCGTGCTGCCACACCCTCACCTTCACGGATAAGGCCAAGCAAGATATGCTCTGTACCCACATAAGAATGACCAAGCTTTCTTGCTTCATCCATAGAGAGTTCAATGACTTTTTTTGCTCTAGGAGTATAATGGATTGTTTGGGAACCTTCCTGTCCTCTGCCGATTAGGTTTTCTACCTCTTCCTGAATTTTTTCAGGACCTAAACCAAGTGCTAGGAGCGCCTTCGCAGCAATGCCTTCTCCTTCACGGACTAAGCCAAGCAGAATATGCTCTGTACCAATATTGTTATGTCCTAAGCGGATTGCTTCTTCTTGTGAAAGTGCTAGTACCTTTTGCGCTCTTTCTGTAAAACGTCCAAACATCATAATGTCATCCTCCCAATTATATAATTACTCTGTTTCCAATAATAATCTTTCTCTTATTAAGGATGCGCGGCGAATGTCGCGATCATTTGGATTCATTTGCCCTCCTGAATAAAGTTGAAGAAAACCAGGCTGGGTCAAGATAAGCAGTTCATTTAATATCCCTTTTGATACATTTTTGATAAAGCCCATATCGATTCCTAACTGAAGGTCCGATAAACATTTAGCTGCTTCCTTTGTTTCTATTATACGGCTGTTGCAGAGGATTCCATATGATCGGAAAACCCTATCTTCTAATTGTATGTTTGAAGTTCTTACTAATGCCTCCCTTGCAGCTCTTTCTTGCTCAATAAGCTGATGTACGACACTTTTTAATTCCTCTACTATATCACTTTCTGATTTCCCTAAAGTTATCTGGTTGGATATTTGAAATATATTCCCTAAAGCTTCGCTGCCTTCGCCATAAATTCCTCTAACAACTAGACCTAATTGATTGATGGCAGGAATAATTCTGTTCATTTGCTGGGTCAAAACCATTCCTGGAAGATGCATCATAACAGATGCCCTCAACCCTGTGCCTATATTTGTGGGACAGCTTGTTATATACCCTAGCTCTAGATGATAGGCATAGTCAATGGATTCTTCAAGCCAATTGTCTATATCATTTGCCTTCTCTAACGCTTCCATAATCTGCAGTCCAGGCTTTATACATTGAATTCTAATATGGTCTTCTTCATTGAGCATAATGCTCACTTCCTCATCCTCTGAAAGGACGCAAGCACCATATGCAGCTTCATTAGCAAGGAGCGGGCTGATTAAATGCTTCTCAACAAGAACCCTTTTTTCAAGCTGCTGAAGTTCTTCCATCTTAAGCAGCTCTAAATTGCCGGAACTTTCGTTGGATTGAGCCAATACTTTGTCACTAACCTTCTGAATTACTGTTTCCGCTTCTTCATTAGAAAAAAGTATAGGAAACTTTAATGAATTTATGTTTCTGGCTAATCTTATTCGGGAGGTCAAGACGATATCAGAGTCTGGTCCATCTGAGCACATCCAAGACGTTTTTGCTTTATTAATGAATTTTTCAAAAGACAACTCTTACTCGCTCCCCTCATTAAAGGTAACCAATTGTTTTTCCTTTTTTCGGATTTCATCTCTTACTTCTGCAGCCTTTTCAAACTCTTCTTGTATAATAAGATCCTTTAGTGTATCTCTAAGTTTGCCAATTTCCTTTTTAATTAAAATGTGACCGCCTACTCTTTCTGGAACCTTGCCTTTATGTTCAACATTACCACCATGTAATCTTTTTAAAATAGACTGAAGTCTATCCTTAAAAGTTTCATAGCAATTAGGACAACCAAACCTGCCTATTTTCGTAAACTGAGTGAATGTCATCGAGCATTCCTTGCACTGAAGTTCTGCTTCCTGAAAAGGGGCGTGTTTGATTTGTTGAATGCTTGGTTCCATATTCAGCAAACTGGCTAAAAGGCTATTGAATGAAAAGCCCGGAGATTCATTGGCCGTAAACAAATCGCCCTTTTCTCTAGCGCAATGTTCACAAAGATGAAACTCGGTCTTGTTACCATTAATAATCTTGGAGTAATGAAGAGTTGCAGGTCTTTGATTACATTCTGAACAATTCATGCTTTCACCTCACAACTAACATTGTTATTTATATTTTAGTGTAGTTAACATTGCTTTTAACAGTCTGGCTCTTAGTTCATCTCTGTATGGAAGTTCAAGATACAGTACAGAACGATCTATAACGCTTAGCATTATTTTTGCTTCTCTTTCATTTATAACCTCTTCTTCAACAAGACGGTAAATGACGTTTTCTGCACTGCTCTGAGGTATTCGACTTTGTATAAGGGATAGTAATTGGTCGATCAGATGAGCGTAATCATGTGATTGAACCTTCATTATCCGAATGAAGCCGCCTCCGCCACGTTTGCTTTCAACTAAATACCCTTTTTCAATTGTAAATCGGGTATTGATGACGTAATTTATTTGGGATGGCACACAATCGAATTTGTCGGCAACTTCGCTTCGTTTGATTTCAACAAGTGATTTTCCGCTCATCTCTAATACTTCTTTTAAATAATTCTCAATTATATCCGAAATATTTCTCACCAAGCCTCCCCCTTCTGACTTTGACTATATTTGACTATAATTATACATGATTAAAAAGTCGTTTAGCAAGATTGATGTTTTATTAATTTTCCCAAATTCAACTAATTTCAAACATAGAGACAGAAAGTTTTATATGTATTTGAGGGGGTTTACTGATAAATTATATTTAACTATAGTCGGATTTGTGTGGATTTTCAAGCGATAGCCTAAGCAATTTTTGGAAGGAATTCGAAAGGGAGTGTAATCAAGCATG
>Ga0268252_1001099_pt1 | contig 15943 bp, 22 predicted proteins | sample AgamicMgSfrz_FD_200244 | JGI IMG/M metagenome (GOLD analysis project Ga0268252, IMG submission 200244) | Agave microbial communities from Guanajuato, Mexico - Mg.Sf.rz (v2) (version 3) | ecosystem: Host-associated > Plants > Phyllosphere > Phylloplane/Leaf | place: Guanajuato, Mexico | collected... | reverse complement strand
CGCCGACCTGAACGGCGTTCCCGACGCGAACACCAAATTCACGGTCAGCCCGTCCGTACAGCAAAAGCTCGAGAGTCGCATTCAGCAATCGAGCGCGTTCCTGCAACGGATCAACATGATCGGCGTCGACCCGCAAAGCGGCGAAAAGGTCGGGCTCGGCATCGGCCAGCCGATCGCGAGCACGACCGACACGAGCAAGCAGGATCGCGCACCGATCGATCCGACGCGCCTCGACAGCAACGGCTACGTCTGCACGCAGACCAATTTCGATACGGCTATTCGCTATTCGCGCCTCGACGCGTGGGCGCACCTGCCCGATTTCCAGACGCGCATCCGCGATGCCATCGTGCAGCGCACCGCGCTCGATCGTATCTGCGTCGGCTTCAATGGCAAGTCGCGCGCGGCCACGTCCGACCGTGCGGCGAACCCGCTCCTGCAAGATGTGAACATCGGCTGGTTGCAGAAATATCGCCTCAACGCGGCCGATCGCGTGATGCACGAAGTGGTCAAGGATTCGAACAAGGTCAAGGTTGGGAACGTCGTCGGCGCCGATTACAAGAACCTCGACGCGCTCGTGATCGACGCTTTGCAACTGCTCGACGAGTGGTATCGCGACGATCCGTCGGTGGTCGTCGTGATGGGTAGCGGCCTGCTGCATGACAAGTATTTCCCGCTCGTGAACGGTGCGAATGTCGCGACCGAACAGGCGGCGCTCGATCTCGTCATCAGCGGCAAGCGCGTCGGCGGCAAGCAGGCGGTTACGGCGCCGTTCGTGCCGCAAAACACGCTGATGGTGACGCGCCTGGACAACCTGTCGATTTATTTCCAGAACGGCGGCCGCCGCCGCTCGCTGATCGACAACCCGAAGCGCGATCAAATCGAAAACTACGAGTCGAGCAACGAAGCGTATGTGGTCGAGGACTACGGTTGCGGCGCGATCGTGGAAAACATCGAAATCGAGCCGGTAGCCTGACCATGACGAGCCCCGCACGTCGACACCAACAGCGCATCCGCGCTGCGCAGGCGGCCGCCTCGGCCGAGCCCGGCCAGTCGTTGGCGGGCGCGAGCCAATACGAGCTGATGCTCGTCAAGCTCGTGACCGACAAGCGGCGGTTGAAGTCGATTCAATCCGTCGCGCGAAAGATCGAAGTGAAGCGCGAAGTGCTGCCCGAGTACGACGCATACGTATCGGGCGCGCTCGCCGGCGGGCGGGGCGGTCAAGACGACGTGCTGATGACGGTCATGATCTGGCGCATCGACGCGGGCGACTACGTCGGCGCGCTGGAAATCGCTCGATACGCGCTGCGCTACGGCCTGACGCTGCCGGATCAATACGAGCGCTCGGTCGGCGCGGCCGTCGCGGAGGAATTTGCGACGGCGGCATTGGTCGCCGCGAAGAATGACGAGCCGTTCGTCATCGAACACCTTGTCGAAATCCTCGACCTGACGGCCGACCTCGACATGCACGACCAGATTCGCGCGAAGCTGCTCAAGGCGATCGGCATGACGGCGATGAACCTGATCGGCGACGACAAGCTCGACGACCCCGACGATTGGGGACGCGCGGCGCAGGCCGTGCAGAACTTCAAAGCCGCACTGTCGCTCGACGACCGCGCCGGCGTGAAACAGAACATTGCTCGACTGGAAGCCCTGTTGAGCGATGCGGACGGCCGCCGTAAGGCCGCCCGCACGTAAAGAGCCCACCCCGGCAAGGCGGCGCCGGCGTTCCTGATCCCTACACCTGACGGCAACGGGACACGAACGCCGGCCCACCGCCTCCTATATTTGAGTGACGGTCATGAGTAGCTTTATCGCCCCCGCACGAACGACCTCGGCAGGCGCACCGGGCGCCGGCGCGACGATCCTCAATGATGGATGGTTTCCTGACATCGACATCAACGATCTGCGCGAGTCGACGAAGCTCGACGGAACCGTGACGGCCGAGCGCCTTCGGCGCGCCGTAATCGAGGCGATATCGACCGTGAACAACGACCTTGCGGAGTGGCAGGCGACGCAGTCCGCGGCCGGCCACACCGATCTCGCGTCTGTCCCCGCGAAGAAGGTCGACGGTGTCAGCGTTCAAGTTTCCCGCTACGTGCGAGCCGTCTATAGCCTGACGCATGCGGATATCACGGAGAAATACGCCGGATACGACTCGACGAAGTCGGGCGGCCAGAAGGCTGAAAACCTCGAAGACACGGTATGCACGTCGCGACGCAATGCGCGATGGGCGATGAACGACATTCGCGGCATTCGCCGCAGCACGATCGATCTGATCTGATGAATGATCCGATGAAGAAACTCTATTCCTACCGTGCCGAGCTGACGTTTCGCGCGAGTGTGGGCGAAGCTCTGCGGTCGATTGTCATGCGGTGCTTGCCCGCAGTGCTGCGCGTGCCGTATCGAGTCCGGCTCATGCCCGCGCCGCGTGAAATCGACCGCCCGCCGCTCGGGCGCGCTTGGTTCCGTGTCGAGCGGCGAGTCGCGCTCATTTTTTGGCGCGAGATCGGGGCCTGTAGCTTTGGCGACATGACCGGCGTGCAAGCGGCGATTTCTGAAGATGTGATGCGGCGTCGCATCAAGCGACTACGGCCGACGGTCGTTGCACAGGCGGACGCCGACGGAAGGCTGTCGGACTGAGTCGACTAACGGAGGATTCACGATGCTGTCGAAACTTCTCGCATGGATTCAGGGCGCGCGCTGGCGCCGCTCGCTGTCGCATTGCCTCGAAGGGCTCGCGATTCAGGTTCCGATGACGCTCGCCACCGGCAACGCATGGTTCGGCGCCGCGTCGGTGGTCGTCTGGTACTGGTCGCGCAAGACGGCGGAAATGCAGTTTGCCGCGAAGGGCGCAGCGTCGACGGTTACGGTCTGGAACGTCGGTCTGTTCCCGTGGCAGTGGGACCGATGGAAGGTGGTCGATGTGCTGATGCCGGCCGCTTCGTCGTTCCTGCTGGCCGCGTGTGTTGCAGCGCTTCAACGATGAACGTCGCCGCGCAACAGGGCGACACGGTCGACCTGATCTGCTGGCGGTACTACGGCCGAACGGATGGGACCGTCGAAGCGGTGCTCGAAGCGAATGCGGGCCTTGCCGATTTCGGCGTCGTCATCCCGATGGGGACGATTGTCTACCTGCCCGATATCGAAACCGTCGCGAGCACGGCCCCGCTCGTGCAATTGTTTGATTGACCTTGGGAGAGCTGGCGAAATGGCCGAACCGAACACCACTACCGCCGCAGCGTTGTCGGCCGCCATCGGGGTCGCCGGCCTTGCGCCGGGCATCGACGGTAACGCCCTGATCGGCGCTTTTACCGGCGCGGCGCTTGTCGTTGTCACGTCGAAGGAAATCGGCGTGTTCACGCGCATCGCATACATGCTGATTTCGCTCGTGATGGGCTACATCGCGGCGCCGGAAATCGTCAACGTGACGCCGATTCACTCGACCGGCGTTGCGGCGTTCTTCGCGGCCGCGCTGGTCATCACGGTCACGTTGCAGCTTATCGACCGGCTCAAATCCGCCGACCTGCTCGCGTTCCTGAAAAAAGGGGAGTGACAGCCATGCACATCTCGTTTGCCGTTGTTGCGCTCGCTGCGCACTTCGCCGCGCTCGTGCGTGTGCTGACCTACCGACGCAATGGCGCGCGCCATCGCTATCACGTGTCTTGGGTCGCATGGGCGATCGTGGTCGTATCTGGCGGGGCGTCGATCGATTTGGCGTTGCACGTCGAGCAAGTCGATTTCTTCGATGCGGCGACCGCCGCGCTTATCGCGCTGTTTGTGTTTGCGTCGCGTGGCAATGTCGCGCGGCTTTTGCGGAGTGAACAATCATGAAAACGCATCGCCTCGGCGACTACGGCGACGATGTCGGGCTGCTTCAAAGGCGTCTTACCCGCGCCGGCTTCCCGGTCGACGTGACGCACGTCTACGATGACGCGACCGAAGCGGCGGTCAGGGCTATTCAGAAAAAAACCGGCCTCGTCGATGACGGCATCGCCGGGCCGAAGACGCTCGCGGCGATCGCGACCGGCCGGCGCGACCCAAAACACCTCGCCGACGCCGATATCGTGAGCGCGGCCGACCGGCTCGGCGTGCCGATCGCATGCGTGCGGGCGGTCAACGAGGTGGAATCGACCGGGTCGGGTTTCTTGGCCGACGGCCGGCCGAAAATCCTGTTCGAGCGCCACATTTTCTGGAAGCGCCTCGAAGCGCGCGGCATCGATCCGGCGCCCGTCGCGGCGAAGTACCCGAATGTCTGCTCGCAGGCGACCGGCGGCTATCAGGGCGGCGCAGCCGAATACACGCGACTCGGGGTCGCCGAGCTGATCGGCGACGCCGGCGCCACCGTCGCCGCGTACGAATCGGCGAGCTGGGGCGCCTTTCAGGTGATGGGCTACCACTGGGAACGGCTCGGCTATTCCGGCGTCGACGACTTCGTCGCACGGATGGAGAACGGCGAAGGCGATCAACTCGACGCGTTCGTGCGCTATGTCGCAGCCGATCCGGCGCTCGTCGCAGCGCTCAAGGGGCGCAAGTGGGCGGTATTCGCGCGCGGCTACAACGGCCCGGCCTACGCGCGGAACCTGTACGACGTGAAGCTCGCGCGGGCGTATGACAAGTACGCCGACGCGGCGAAGGCGGTCGCATGAACCCGCTCGCCGTGAAGCTCGTCGCCGGCGCGGCCGCGCTCGCGCTGCTCGCCGGCGGTGCGCTCTACGTTCGGGCGCTGCGCGCCGAGCTGGCGGCCGCGCGTGGTCAGGTCGCATGTGCCGGGCAGGCGGTCGCAGGGCGCGACAGCGTCATTGGCGCGCTGCGGCAGGATGCCGGTGACAAGGCACACCAACAGCAGCAACTCGACGTGTCGACCGACAAGGTCGCGACGAAGCTCGCGGCCGCACGCGAAGAAATCCGCAAGGTGATCCATGAAAACCCGACTGTCCGCTCGTGGGCTGATACCCCTTTGCCTGCTGACGTTGTCCGCTTGTCAGCAAGCCCCACTTACACCGGCGCCGATGCTTTCGGTGCTGCAATGCCAGCCGATCAGCCGGTGCACGCTGCCGGCGATGGCCCCGCGCACTAACGGCGAGCTGCACGACGCTTTCGAAGCGGCGAAGGGCGCATGGGGCGCGTGTGCGGCCAAGGTCGACATGGTCGTCGACTGCCAGGCCAAAGCGCAGGCGAAAATTGACGCCGAAATGGGGCAGGCCAACCATGAATAAGCCGGCGAGTCTCCGCGCCGCAATCGAGGGGGCGATTCCCGCGCTCGCGGAAAATCCGGAGCGGTTGACGGTGTTCATCGATCGCGGCTCGATCGCGGCGACCGGCGCGAAGGGCTTGTCGTTCGAATACCGGTACGTGTGTCATTTGCTGCTGCTCGAATTCGCCGGCGACTCCGACGAGCTGTTTCTCACGATCCTCGAATGGGTACGAGCGAACCAGCCCGATTTGTTGCTCAATCCGGACGAGCGACCGCACGGCATCACATACGAGACGGACATTCTCGACAATGAAATGACCGACGTGTCGATCAAACTCCAACTGACCGAAAGCGTCGTCGTCAAGGTAAACGACGACGGCTCGCGCACGATCGAGCACGTCGACGATTCGAAGCATCCGGACGCGATCACGTGGACGGGCCAGCCGTGGACGAACTGACCGCCGTCGAGACGTTGCTGTCCGGCCTGCTCACGCGTCTAGAGCCCGCAGGCCGAGTCGCAGCCATGCGCGACGTTGCGCGGACACTGCGTCGCAGCCAGCAGCAACGCATCGCCGGCCAGAAGAACCCTGACGGGACCGCGTACGATGCCCGTAAGTCGCGCGCGAAGCCCGGCGGCCGGCAACGCGACAAGCGCGGCCGCGTCAAGCGGGCGGCAATGTTCGTCAAGATGCGCACGGGACGTTTCCTGAAAATCGAGACGAACGCGACCGGCCTCGCGATCGGCTTTGACGGTCGCGTGGCGCGGCTGGCCCGCATTCACCAGTTCGGCGAGCGCAGTCGCGTCGCGCCCGGCGGCCCGGAATACAAATACCCGGCGCGCGTGCTGCTCGGTCTGACGGAGGCCGAGCGCGAGCTGATACGCGACCTGTTGCTCAAGCACATCACGAAATAGCCCCGGCCGCCGGGGCTTTTTTGTACCCGCGACGCTCACACGGGGCGGCACTCGCCTCGCGCGTGCGCGGCCGGCAACATGGCCGGCATGGACGCTAACGAAATTCAGCGACAGGCACGTAACGCCGTTCGCAAGGGCTCGATCCTCGACGTAGACCACGGCGCGGCGCTTTGCCGTGTGTCGGTCGGCGACCCGGACGACGAAAGCGGCTCGCTTCAAACGAACTGGATTCCTTGGTTTGCGCTCGCGGCCGGTAACACGCGTGACTGGCGCGCGCCGACTAAGGGTGAACAGGTCATGCTCCTTTGCCCGATGGGCGACCCCGCGCAGGGCGTCGCGCTCTGCGGCATCTACTCCGATGCATTTCCCGCGCCCGACCGTAGTCCGAACACCGACGTTCGCACGTACCGCGATGGCGCCGTCGTCGTGTACGACGATGCCGCGCACGTGCTCGGCGTTGACCTGCCGGCCGGAGCAACCATCAACGTGACGGCGCCGGGCGCGGTCAACGTCAACACGCAAACCGCCACGGTCACGGCCGACCACGTCACGCTCGACGCGGACGTGACCGTGACGCGATCGATGACCGTCGAAGGCCCGTTCACGTTCCAATCCGGTGCGAACGGGCGCGCGGGCGAAGAGGGTGGCCCGACGATGCGAATCGACGGGCCAGCCGACTTCACTGGCGCAGTGACGTCGATGGGGATCAGCCTGCCGCATCACACGCACCGCGAACAGGGCGACGGCAACGACGTGAGCGAACCGAAATGAAAGGGATGAACGCAGCGACCGGCCGCGAGATCGCCGACCTCGATCACCTCTATCAATCGGTCGGAAAGATCATTTCGACGCCGCTCGCCTCGTGCGTGAAGCGGCGGCTATTCGGTTCCGACCTGTTCGGGCAGGTCGACGCGCCGAACAACGGCGCCGAGCGCACGCGCCTCTATGCGGCGATTGCGACCGCGCTGATGCGCTGGGAGCCGCGGCTCGTACTGACCCGTGTGCAGCTCACGAGTGATGACGGCACGGAAGGCGAAGCATTCGCCGGTAAGCAGTACGTCGATATCGAGGGTTACACGACCGTATCGGGCGATGCCGTGCGTGCGCGTATTCCGCTTGACCGGGGGAACGTCGCATGACCACGTCAGCATTGATCGACCTGTCGAGCCTCCCGCTACCGGACGCGCTCGAAGTGCTCGACTTCGAAACCATCTACGCGACACGCAAGGCGGCGATGGTTTCGCTCTGGCCGGCCGATGAACAGGCCGAGATTGCCGCGACCCTCGAACTCGAATCGGAGCCGCTCACGCGGCTCTTGCAAGAAAACAGCTATCGCGAGTTGGTTTGGCGTCAGCGTGTCAATGACGCCGTGCGCGCCGTGATGCTGGCGTTCGCGATGGGGAACGATCTAGAACAGCGCGCGGCGCTGTTCGGCCTGATGCGCCTGATTGTCACGCCGGCTGATACGGCGAACAACGTCGATGCTGTCATGGAAAGCGACGACAGCTTGCGCGAGCGCATTCAGCTCGCGCCGCAGGGATTTAGCGTCGCAGGTCCGTCGGCCGCGTACATCACGAAGGCGCGCGCCGTCGACGGCCGCATCATCGACGCTCAGACATCGCGGCCGCAACCGGGAGACGTGCTCGTGTCGCTGCTGTCGAGCGAAGGCGACGGGACGGCATCCGCCGACCTGTGCCGTGCGGTCGAGATTGCCCTTAGTGCCGAAGATCAGCGCCCCTTGAACGACACCGTATTCGTCAAATCGGCGGAGATTGTTCGCTATCGCATCCATGCGAAGTGTTACACGCGTACGGCCGTCGGCGCCGATGTGCTGATTGCGCAGGCGAAGGTGAACGCGCAGGCATACGCGGACAAGGTGCATCGAATTGGGATCGGCGTCGCCGAATCAGCGATCAAGGGCGTCTGTCAGGCGGCTGGACTGTCGCGTACCGAACTGATCGAGCCCGCCGGCGATATCGCGATCGACCGAACGCAAGCATCGTATTGCGTCGAAGTGGTCATCGAGTACGGGGGCATTTATGCATAAGCTGCTGCCGCCCAATGCGACGCCGCTGGAAGTGCGCACCGCGAACGCGCTCGCGGCCGTCGACACGTTGCCGATTCCGATTCGCGACTACTGGAACCCGGACAAATGCCCGGCCGCGTTCCTGCCGTATCTGGCGGCCGAAGTGTCGGTGGACGGTTGGGAACTGGCTGAATCGGACGATGCCCGGCGCTCGCTGATCAAATCCGCGATCCAGTTGCACCAGAAGCGCGGCACCCCATGGGCGATTCGCGAGGTGATTCGCCGGCTCGGTTTCGGTGAGGTGACTTTGATCGAGGGGCGCGGCGTTCGCCGGCGGGATGGCACAGCGCGACGTAATGGCGACTATCTGCACGGCGACCCGACGGCATGGGCGCAATACATCGTCAAGCTGAATCAGCCCATCACACGCGATCAAGCGGAAAACCTGAAAGCCGTTCTCGAGCGCTATGCACCGCAACGCTCGATGCTGGCCGCGCTCGACTATAGCGCGGCGCCTATTCGACACAACGGCATTGCAAAGCGCAACGGCCAGTACAACAGAGGGAGTGCGACGTAATGGCGAATCTCGCAGAAAAATCGCAGTGGGAAGACGGGATTTACCAGCTCGAAGCGTCCGATCCGGTCGTGGGCGGCCCCGAAGGTATCGACAATCTTCAGCCGCGCCAGCTCGCGAACCGCACTCGCTACCTGAAAGATCAGCAGGAGGCGCATGCGGCCGCACCGAATCCGCACCCGCAATATGCGAAGAACGATTCCCCGGCGTTCACGGGAACGCCGCAAACGCCGCAGGCGCCGCAGTTCGATAACACGACGAAGGTCGCGTCAACGTCGTTCGTACAGCGTGCGCTCGGCAACTTTGCGAACGTGCAGGTTGTGTCCGGCGCCGACACCGCGCTGAACCCGTCCGCGTACGGTTGCGCCATTCAAATCGGCGGCGCATCGTGCGTTATTACCCTGCCGTCGGGCAACAGTGCAAACGCAGGTAGTGCGATTCTGTTCTATGCCCAAGGCGCCGCAGGGCAGACGTATACGATCAAGACGCAAGCCGGCGGCTTCATCTATGCACCGGGCGCCGGATATGGTACGACGAACACGTCGATCACCCTCGGGACGAACGATAGCGTTTTGCTCGTGAACCGCAGCGGCGCAGAATGGGACGTCGTCGATGGGTCGTGGATTCTGACGAACGAAGCAATCAACTTCAACGGCCGGCAAACCAGCGTGACGCCGGTGCAGTTCGATAGCTCAGCGAAGCTGGCGACGACTGCATTCGTGCAGCGCGCACTCGGTGGATTTCAAGCGCGGAAATACATCACCGGTACCGGTGTATTGGCCAATGCAGACTCGGGTTCATGGATTGAGGCGGGCGGCAATGGCCCGTCGACGATCACGTTGCCGTCGCCGACCGGTGACAATCTCGTGTTCCGTATCACGAACGTGACGAACAACGGCGCGACGCTGACGATCAGCACGCCGTCCGGCTATATCGTCGACCAAGGCGCCAGCGTGTCGAGCATCAACGTCGACTCCCGGGCGACGGTCGCGCTCGCATCCGATGGTTCGAACTGGATTGTATTGAGCCACTACTCGCGGAGTCAGACCGGGCAAACGGCGAGCCAATTCGACAGCAGCACGCGACTCGCGACGACTGCGTTTGTACAGCGTGCGCTCGGCTCTTTCGCCGGCTTTCTGGGCATCAACGCCAGTACGACGCTATCGGCGGCACAAGCCGGATTCGCGATTCAGAGTTTCGGCAGCGGCGAGATTACCGCGACGTTGCCCGCTGGCGCTGACATGCAACTCGGGACGTGCATTACGTTCTTCAACGGTAGCGGTTCGGTATTCAACATCGCGGCCAAGTCGAACGATTTCATTATCGGCGGCACAAGCCGCGTGCAGAGCGTTGTACTGCAAAAGGGCGACAACCTCGTTTTGATGTCGCGCGGTTCGAACGAATGGGACATCGTCGGGGGCTCGGCAGCACTGCAATATGCGCAGACGGCGGGCGCGACCGCACCGCAGTTCGACAACGGCGCGAAGCTCGCGACCACTGCGTTTGTACAGCGCGCGCTTGGCAACTATGCCGGGTTCATGTCGTTCACCGCATCAACGGCGTTGACCGCCGCGAATGCTGGCGGCATCGTGAATTTCTACGGCGGTACGGCGGCCCAGGTCATCACCTTGCCGGCCGCGTCGAGCGTCGCCGCTGGCGCGGGCTTCTATTTCGTCAATACTGGCACGGTTGAAGTGTCCGTAAGCCGGGCTGGAACGGACACGTTTTCACTACCGGGAAAGACGATCGCTTCTGTCGCTTTGCAGCCGGGCGACGAACTTTTCGCGTACGCAGCGAACAGCGGCACGCAATGGGTGATCGGCGGCTCGGCAGCTCGGCAGTTCAACGCGACGCTCGGGCTGACTGCGCCCCTCGGCGACAACACGCAAAAGGTCGCGACTATGGCCGCAGTGGCGGCCGCCGGTATGCATTTTCCACAATCGAGCGGTATCGGCATTGCGGCCAACACTGTTTTGACAGCGGGGCAGATTAACCAGTGGGTCGAGTTCAGTAACGCGAATCTGACTGCGACGTTGCCGCTTTCCTCGTCTGTTCCGTATGGGTCGACCTTCACTTTCAAGGTCGGCTATGCGGGATCGAAGATTGCCGTACAGGGAAACGACAAGATCAATACCGCGCTTTCCAGCGTCGGGACGACGTATGCACCGAACGTTGGCGAAACCTGCACCCTTGTGTCGAATGGCGGCCCCGGCTGGTACGTGGTTTCAAGCGGAGTCGGTGGAAGCGGGTTCCTCGCAGGGCGAGTCGGTACGGTATCGCAGGGCGTTCCCGGCGGTGCGATGGCAGTCGGAGAGACGCGCGCCAATACGCTGACGTTCACGGCACCATGCGCCGGCCGCGTCTTGGCGATCGCATCCGTTACGCCGGCGACGCAACAGAACGTAGCGGTTGAGAACCGGCTTTCGATCAACGGCGCCAGTGTCAGCGATCGAACCTACGGCGCGCAATTCGACGCGACGGCCGCGACGGCCACGGCGGGGCAGGTCATGACCGTCCAGCAGCAGTGCATTGCGAATGATGGCGGCTCTCCCGGCCAGCCGTTCACGATGCAACTTTCCTACATCTTCTTGCCGGGCCAATAACCGCCATGTTCTACACGCTCACATACCGGACAGACGGAACGATCACCGGGTATTGCAAGTACTCCGAGCCGCAGGACGTGCTGCCGTCAGACCAAATCGAATGCACCGAAGACCAATACAACAACTGGCAGTCGTGCGTTGTAGCCGACGGCGCGGTTTCCGTGTCGGCAGAAAAGGCGCTTGCAGTCGCGAAAGCTGACAAGACGGCGCAGCTATCGGCCCGATGTGCGGCGGAAATTGCAAGCGGCTTCGCGTCGGCAGCGCTCGGCATCGACACGTTCTATCCGACGACGGACAACGATCAGCGCAACCTGCAAAGCTCTGCATTGGCAGGCGCCTGGAACGCTGGCGATACGAAATGGCGCGTTCCGTTGTGGTGCCGACAGCGCGACACGTGGGCGTATGTCGAGCACACGGCGCAGCAGGTTCAACAGGTCAACGTGGCATGGGTGGACTTTCGAGCGGCGGCACAACAGCGGTACGCGACCGCTATCGAGAAAGTAAGCGCGGCCGTGGATATCGAGGCGGTGCGTGCGGTTGACGTTGCACCAGCATCGACCGCGTCGAGCGTGCCGGACAACATCATGACTTCGTGACCGCGATCGATGCATCGCCTTTTCTCTTTCATCTAATCGGGAGTTTCTACAATGGCTCTGGACAGCTATCACCACGGCGTTACCCTCGTCGAAATCAATCAGGGTTCGCGCCCGATCCGTTCGATTTCGACGGCAATCCTCGGCCTCGTGTGCACGGCGAAGGATGCCGACCCGGAAACCTTTCCGCTCGATACGCCCGTGCTCATTACGAACGTTATCGCGGCGCTCGGCAAGGCCGGGAAACAGGGGACGCTCCGAAAGGCGCTGACGGCGATCGGCGCACAAACCAAGCCGATGACCGTTATCGTGCGCGTCGCCGAAGGCGCAGACGATGCCGCGACCACGTCGAGCGTCGTCGGCACGGTGACGGCCGAAGGCAAATACACCGGCATGAAAGCGCTGCTGACGGCACAGGCAAAGCTCGGCGTGAAGCCGCGGATTCTCGGTGCGCCGTTCCTCGACACGCTGCCTGTCGCGAATGCGCTCGTGACCACGGCCAAAGCGTTGAAGGGCTTCGCGTACGCGTACGCCGCCGGCGCGAAAACGAAGGAAGAGGCGACCGCGTACCGCAAGCAGTTCGCCGCGCGCGAGCTGATGGTTCTGTGGCCGAATTTCCTTGCGTGGGACGACACTGCCAACGCGACCGCCGAACTGTCGTCCGTCGCGGTCGCAATGGGTCTGCGCGCGAAGATCGACAACGATATCGGCTGGCACAAGACCCTGTCCAACGTTGCCGTCAACGGCGTGACTGGTATCAGCGCGGATGTGTCGTGGGATTTGCAAGACCCGTCGACCGATGCCGGCTACCTGAACGAACAGGACGTGACGACGCTGATCAATCAGAACGGCTATCGATTCTGGGGCTCGCGCACGTGCTCGGACGATCCGCTGTTCGCGTTCGAGAACTACACGCGCACCGCGCAGGTCGTCGGCGATTCGATCGCGCTCGCGCAGATGGTGAACGTCGACGGGCCGCTGAATCCGTCGCTGCCGCGCGACATTATCGAGAGCATCAACGGGAAGTTTCGGCAGTGGGTTTCGCTCGGCTATCTGATCGGCGGTTCCTCGTGGTTCGACCCGGAGCCGAACACGACCGACGTGCTCAAGGCAGGGCAGGCGTACATCGATTACGACTACACGCCGGTTCCGCCGCTGGAAAACCTCACGCTGCGTCAGCGCATCACTGACCGCTATCTCGCCGACTTCGCGTCGAAGGTCAACGCCTGACCGACGCGCTAAACCGCACATACAGGAGTAATCGAACATGGCATTGCCGCGCAAACTCAAGGGGTTCAACCTGTTCCAGAACGGCGAAAATTTCGTCGGGCAGGTCGCAGAAGTCACGCTGCCGAAGCTGACGCGAAAGATGGAGGACTGGCAGGGCGGCGGCATGGGCGGCCCGATCAAGGTCGATTTCGGCAACGAAGGCATTCAGATGGAATGGACTGCCGGCGGCTTCATGAAAAGCGTGTTGCAGCAGTACGGCATCACGCAGCACGACGGCGTGCTGTTGCGCTTCGCCGGCGGCTATCAGGCCGAAGACTCGCAGAGCGTTGACTCGATCGAGATCGTCATCAAGGGCCGGCATAGCGAAATCGATCCGGGCACGGCGAAATCGAAGGAAGACACGTCGTTCAAGGTGACGACCGTCGCGAGCTACTACAAGCTTTCGATCAACGGCGAGGACATCATCGAGATCGACTTCGTCAACATGATCGAGCGGATCAACGGTAGCGATCTGCTCGCGGCGCTGCGCACCGCGATCGGGCTGTAATTTTTCGCCTTGGCCGGCGACGCCGGCGGGGCAGTCATCTATCCATCATTCGAGAGGAACATTATGAAGTCGACCCAAGCCACTATCGCGGATGCAGCACTGCCGGAAACGCCGGATCACGATGATCCGAACACCCTCACGCTCGACACGCCGCTCGTGCGGGGTAACCAGACCATCGAGCGCGTCACGCTGCGCAAACCGAAATCGGGCGAGCTGCGCGGCGTGTCGCTATCCGACCTCGTGAACCTCGACGTTGTCGCTCTTTCGAAGGTGCTGCCTCGCATCAGCACGCCGACGTTGACGGAATCCGACGTTGCCAATATCGACCCGGCCGACCTCGTTCAACTGGGGGGTATCTTCGCCGGTTTTTTGATGCCGAAGGCCGTGAAATCGAAACTGGGCTACCAGACCGAGTAGAAGACGCGATGGCGGATATCGCGAGCGTGTTCGGCGGTTGGACGCCGCCGCTGATGGACGCCTTCACGCTGACCGAACTGATGGACTGGCGCGAGCGCGCACGTGTTCGCCAAGGAAGTGAATAACGATGGACAATGCCCTGAAACTTCGCGTCGTGTTCGACATGATCGACAACATGACGAAGCCCCTTAAAAATATGCTGGCCGGAAACAAGGGGCTTGCCAGTTCGCTGAAAGAGACGCGCCGCGAGCTGGCCGAAATGGGGAAGACGCAAAAGACCGTCGGCGAGTTCCGGCAGATGCGCACCGGGCTCGGCGCGACCGCTTCGCGGTTGAATGCAGCGCGCGGCCGTGTGACTGAGCTGGCCGGATCGCTGCGCGCGTTCGGCCCGCCATCGCGCCAGATGATCGCGGATTTCGATAAGGCGAAGCAATCCGCCGCGCGACTGTCTGCCGAGCATGAGAAGCAATCCGCGCGCGTGAAGACGCTGCGCGAACAACTTTCCGGCGCCGGGATCAACACCCGGAACCTGTCGCAGCACGAGCGCGATTTGCGCGCGAGCATGGCGTCGACCAACGCGACGATCAGCGATCAGATGCGCCGGCTCGGCGAACTGGCCGACCGCGAAAGACGCGTTGGTGCAGCACGGTCGAAGATGCAGGCGATGCAGGGCGTCGCGGCCGGGATGGCCGTCGGCGGCTACGCGGCGAAATCGGCCGGCGGGCATATCCTCGGCGATCTAGCCGGCACCCTAGACGAAGCGAAGAAGATGCAGAACGAGCGCGCGCGCATCACGGCGTTCGGGCTGGGCGATCACGCGACGAAAGACGCCGAAAAGTACGTTCGCGCAATGAACACGATGGGCGTCAGCACGTCCGACAACATGACGTTGATGCGCGACGCGCTGTCGATTTTCGCCGACGAGCATCACGCGCAAATGGTCATGCCGACGCTGTCGAAAATGAAGTTCGCTAACGACACGCTGTTTGGCGCGGAAGACGCACACGCGAACGAAGAGAAGTTCATGAACATGCTGAAAGTGATCGAGCTGCGCGGCGGCACGAAAGACGAAGCGACGTTCAAGAACGAAGCGGACATGGTGCAAAAGGTGCTAACGGCGACGGGCGGCCGCGTCGGCGGCGATGAATGGCGCAACTTCATCCAGACCGGCGGCGTTGCAGCGAAGCAGATGCGGCAGGACGCGTTCTATTACCAGATGGAACCGCTCATTCAGGAAATGGGCGGCCACGGGGTCGGCACCGGTCTAATGTCTGCATACAGTAACGTCTACCAAGGCAAGACGACGGTTCGAGCATCGCAGGAAATGATGAAGCTCGGCCTGCTCGATAAAAAGAACGTCGAGTACAACAAAATCGGGATGATCAAACGTATCAAGCCCGGCGCGCTGCTCGGCGGCGATCTGTTTAAGGCGTCGCCGCTCGAGTGGTTGGAAAAGGTGTTGCTGCCGCAGATGGCGAAGAAGGGCATCACGGACCCGGACAAGGTGAAAGACACGATTTCGACGATCTTCACCAACCGGACGGCCGCGAATCTGTTCTCGACCATGTATATGCAGCGGGATCAGATTCACAAAAACGAGCGGTTGAACAAGGGCGCATACGGCATCGACGATGCGCACAAACTTGCAAGGGAGCAAATTAACGGCAAGGAAATCGACGTTCTGTCGAAGTTGAGAAACGTGCGAACCGAAATCGGTGAGAGCATCGCGCCGATGTATAACGCGGCGTTGGACAAGACTCGCGCAGTCCTCGATCGGCTGCTCGGCTCGATCAAGCGGCACCAGACCGCCGCGAAGATTATTTTGTCGGTTGCGGCGGCGTTCGGC